>ULLE01022724.1_pt1 | contig 16407 bp, 9 predicted proteins | sample 1951331 | NCBI WGS metagenome assembly ULLE01 (sample SAMEA4835518, study PRJEB28245) | human gut metagenome | biome: gut microbiome; material: fecal sample | place: Denmark | collected 2008
AAGCAGATTTCTTCTGTGACCCTAACGGGAAAATATCGCAAGATGATGCCGCCATCCTTTTTATGGAAATAGACAACAAGAAACCTTTCACGTATTCTGCCAAGGTAAAAACGGGATTCAGCCCGGAAGGAACCTACAATGCGGCCGTACTCTTTGCGTATGCCAATGACACGCTGTGGCAGAAACTATGTTTCGAACAGGATGAAAGAGGAACGCACCGGGTGGTAAGTGTGCGTACCATCAGCACCTCCGATGACAACAACCATGAAGTGGTAAACGAGGATACAGAATCCATTTATTTTAAAATATCGTCCGACACGCAAACCATAGCCAATTACTATTCATTGGACGGCAAGACATGGCAAATGGTCCGCCTCTATAAAAACGAATACGGAGATAAAATTTATCTGGGTATCTGCAGCCAGGCTCCTCAATCGGACGAATGTATCTCGACCTTTGAGAATTTACAGCTGACTGCTGATCATGTAAAAGATTTCAGATTAGGAGAATGAATGTGAGTTCCTATTTTAGTACAGATGCCATAGCTATTTCATGATTGAAAGAAATGGAAAGGCATCTGTATTCCAATCATTCTTTGTAAAAAGGGAATAAGAAGATACAGAAATCCTTGTTACCCAACTTAAATACAAAAACAAAAAAAGGGGTGTGACTCAATGAGTCACATCCCTTTTCTTATGGATGTTTATTGTTTATTTATCGTTACTTACTTGACTTCCTCAAAATCAATATGTTATATCTCTCAGCGACTTGCGTGAACGTGTTGCAAATATCATGCAAACTCGAAAATAAGCATCCATAAGCAACCACAGCTCCATGCCGCAAAAGTACGATTTTTCACCGAAAATAACGAAAGAAAAACGAGGAAAAAATCAATATTGAAAGATAACCTAAAACTAACCTAAAACTGCATCACTAAGGGTTTCTTCAAAAGCTATTGCGTTTTCTTTATGATTTGGATTATTTTTCTTCTTGCTTTTCGGTATGCTTGTTTGAATTCACTTGGAGCCGTTTTGTCATTTTTTGGAACGAACATTTGCTCTTTCCTTATCTTTTTAATAAGACGTCTCGCTTCCAAAAATGAATGTCGAGGTATTGGTACGAAGTTCACAAACTCACCATCGGTTGCACACATCGGAAAATCGGATTGTATGATAATCTCATCCTTGCAAACCATATACCAACTCACGTTACAAATTTCCTTGGTATCGATAGTATCGGTCACTTCAAGGACTTCCATAAAAATATGGTATGTCTTGGTTTATATTGAACAAATGTATCTAAGTGTTTCATCTTGCAGTTTTGATTAAGAATTTTCTGGTGTAAAATCAAGTGAAGGCAAATCTTTGTCATCCAATTTATCAAAGTCGGACTTAAACAGGCGGTCTTGAATGATACGATACTTTTCAAACTCCGTTTCGGCAAACTCTTTGGCGTATTCAGCCGTGACCTTTCCTGCATCGGAAAGAATAGGTCTGTCCGTTATATCCAGAAATTTGTCAATACGTTTCGCCCAATCCTCCATCGTCATCGGGATATGGCGTTTCGCCATATCTTCCGCTATATCAAGAAAACTGTTGACAATACGTCCCATTGCCTCCAGTTCATTTTCTTTAAGGTAATTCTTGGCAACGCTTACATCCGGTTTTACTATTTTTCCGTCCGGAGCCTTCTCCCATGTGGTCAAGCCCATGTGCTCTTTCTGTGCATCCGCACGGTCAACTATCAATTCCGCAGCGGTATGCCCATGTACCGCATAGTGCATTTTGTTCTGCACCTTTTTGTAAAACAGCCGTGTTGTGGGCGCACTCTTGTTATAATCTATGGCCGTGGCATATATATCTGTAAGTTTCTGGTAAAAACGCCGTTCACTCAGTCGTATCTCACGAATTTCGGCAAGCAGATGCTCAAAATAATCCTCTCCGATAAATGAGCCGTTTTCCATCCGCTTTTTATCTATGACATATCCACGGATTGCAAACTGACGTAGAACGTATGTACACCATTGGCGGAATTGCGTGGCACGAACAGAATTGACACGATAGCCTACGGATATGATGGCATCAAGATTGTAGAACTCAACTTCTTCTTTTGATTCTCCACGGAAGCCCCTATTCACGACTGTTTCCATTTTGGAAATAGTCGTATTCTTATCAAGCTCTCCACTCTCAAAGATATTTTTCAAATGTTTGCTGATGGCCGGAACACCTACATCAAATAATGTCGCCATTGCTTTTTGTGTTGCCCAAATTGTTTCATCCTTATACAACACTTGAACACCATTCTCCTTACCCTCGGCAATAAAGGTAAGAAACTCTGCCGTACTGTTCCGTATTTCAAAATTCTTTGCCACGACTCCTTTGGTTATTAATTATCACAAATACAAAGGTATAGAAAATCTTAGGAAAATCTATCATATAATCACATTTAGGAATGGATTTTACGAAGATTTCTTCTCCCTAATCCGTTTTTTCCCATTCTAATTGAACGGAAAACGAACTTTTTTCCGTATGTTTGTAAACGATATTGGGGTATTATACCTTTATAACAACGAGAAAATCATGCAGATACACGATAACAGACTCATAGCAGAATGTACGTCTTACGATTTCAAGGAGATGCTGGAACGCAAGAAAGTGAAGTCGTGGCTGAAATCCGTGTCGGCCTTTGCCAATACGGAGGGCGGCAGCTTGTTCTATGGCGTAAACGATGAAGGTAAAATTGTAGGATTGAAGAACGTACAGGCGGATGCCGACTTTATCAGCGAAATGATAAAAGCAAGGCTTGACCCTGTACCGGAGGTACAACTTATCCCGATTGAGCACGAAGGACGCACCCTGCTAGAAGTGAAGGTCAAGTCTGGTGTTTTGACACCTTATTATTATTACCAAGACGGAACGCGCACGGCTTTTGTAAGAGTTGGCAATGAAAGCGTGGAATGCAATTCACAACAACTCCTTTCGTTGGTGCTGAAAGGTACACACATGACTTGGGATTCGCTGCCTACACAAGTAGACGCCAACAAACATTCTTTCATCATCCTTGCCAACACATTCCGTGAACAGACACATCAGGAATGGAATGATAAGTATTTGGAATCATTCGGACTTGTCACATCTGACGGTAAGTTGACCAATGCCGGATTGCTGTTTGTAGACAATTGCACTGTATTCCAATCACGTATTTTCTGCACCCGTTGGACAGGACTTTATAAAGACGATGCAATCAGTTCCGTAGAGCATCGGGCAAATCTTGTATTGCTTTTGAAATATGGTATGGACTTCATCAAGAACTATACTATGAGCGGATGGGTGAAGATGCCAAACTATCGCCTGAATCTACCAGACTATTCCGACCGTGCTATCTTTGAAGGGTTGGTAAATCACCTTATCCATCGGGATTACACCGTAATGGGCGGTGAGGTACATATCGACATCTATGATGACCGTGTGGAATTGGTATCGCCCGGTGCGATGCTTGACGGTACACAGATTCAAGATCGTGACATTTATAATGTCCCATCCATACGCCGCAACCCCGTCATTGCCGATATGTTTACCCAGCTCGACTACATGGAGAAACGTGGCTCAGGTCTGCGCAAGATGCGTGAACTGACCGAGAAGCTGCCCAACTTCCTGCCTGGCAAGGAGCCTCACTATAAAACCGAAGCATCCTCATTCTTCACCACTTTCTATAATCTGAATTGGGGTGAGAATGGTAGAATCTCCGTGGAAGAGGTGGCCGACAGAGTAAATAGTACCCTCAAAAAGTACCCTGTAAACGGAGGAGCTTCGGAGAAAAAGTACCCTGTAAATAATGAAAGTACCCTCAAAAAGTACCCTGTAAAAAACGAATTGAATAGACCAGTGGGCAGGACTGCTCAACGCATCATAGACATGGTTATATCAAATCCAATGATAACCCGTGAAAAAATGGCCGTTGAATTGGGCATTTCATTAGATGGAGTTAAGAAACAGATTAAAAATCTCCGTGAGAGAGGCATTCTCGTCCATGAAGGTTCTGATAAGGCAGGCTATTGGCGTATCATCGTAAAACCATAATAGGGAGGGCGTGACACATGACAATCTTTATCTTGGTCTCCATCTTATTAGTCGCAGCTTTGGCGATAGCCTTGCTTATGGGCGTTTCTCCTGCAAGCCAAAAAGTCAAAGTGTGGACGATGTATGTCGGAGCTGCGCTTATACTCGTAGTTGCTCTTATCGTCTGTGACTATATTGACGCTTTGCCGGATTTTCCGTCCAAGTTCCGATTTCATGCGGTACTGGTACTTACCGTAACCGTAGGTTATCTCTGTATTGCCATTGCTTGTATGGAAAAGTACAATGTCCTAAAGCGTAAGAACCGCGTGCTTGAAGAAGCTCTTACTGAAAAAGAGCAAGAAAAAGTATCCATTCTGATGGAACATCAAAGCAAGCAGCAACAGGCACTCCAAAAAGGAGAACTTGAATGGTTTGCCGGAAAAATCAAGATGTTCAGTGAAGAGGAGCAAAAGGCGATTCTTGCCAGTTCCTATGCATTTGCAGAACATGACTTGATTCTTCCGCCCTCAATCACAGTACAGCCAAACGCAATGTGCAGTCAGCAAGAACTCATGTACTATGTTTACTCAGCTTTCTCCAATATGGGCAAAAAGCGCAGTGACATTGTGAGTTTTTTATGTCTAGTTTTTAAGGCATACTTTCCTGCTGGTGAGGCTTCTGTATCAAAGAAGATGCCGGGATTGGATAAGGTTAAAGAAAGAAGAGAAAAAGAAAATAACGCATCAAAATTATCGTCTGAGAAAATCTGAATTATAATGAATATCCGAACCGTGTGATTAAGTAAATTTATAGTCAAAAGTAAGTGAAGTGCGAATAATCTCCCTTACAATATATTAAAATATCATGAAATTTATTAAAAGTAAGACAACCAATTTGTATCCTATTATATTTCTTCAATCATCCAACCGAGTTTATCTTCGACATATTTTCTGAATTTGTCGAACTGATTACCCCATTGATGACAGACCGCAAATACAACCCCATCGATGGTCGTAAATCGACTTGGAGGGTCGAGGAAGTAACGTTTCTCGTCATCGAATCCTTTTTTTATGCGATATTGTATGCTCTCAACGGTATTTATAACTCCATAGCTACCTTGAAGCTCTTTAGGAAATACATCAAGCATTTCACGCCAAGTTACTCTAGGATGGAGTTTCATATAAAGGGAAACGACAGAATGTACGGTTCGACGCTTGTTCTGTGGTTCGCCCCCGTTCAGAGAATATTTTGCGCGACCTGTAGCCACCATATTATTCGAATGCCTTATTTCATGAGCTGATGATGTTGCCGTTGGTTCGTTGTCATCCTTTTCTTCTATGTCGAAGGTAACCTCTGTGCCAAAATATTCACCAATCTGTTTCATCAGCTCAATTTTATTTGTTGTACTGCTATGAGTGTTGAGCCAATAGCCTCCATTTAAGGGTTTGCAAAATGTGATATATTTTAGGTTTCTAGTCTTATCAACAAGATAGCCACCACGGAAAGGAATCTTCATTTGGTACACTAATTCCGGGCCAACAATATTGATAAATTCGATGAACTTTTCGGTGGAGTTGCCGTTTGAGATTATATAATCATTAAAAGAAATGGAATTGATGACAATCCACGGGGCACGAGTTTGCGTATCTGTCTCTTTTATGGACTCAGTAGGTGAAACCATTTCTGCTTTGAGGATTGGTTCGACATCCGTCTCTTTTTTATCCGAAAAGTATGTCTCAATGAACTGGATATATAGACGAATAGTTTGAGGAGAACCCGAATTTGTTCTCTTAGCCTCAAAGTCGGCCTGAACATCGTCATAAAGTTGTGATAGTATTCGTAGGTCTGTTAGATTATAGAGATAACCGGAATGATGATATTTTAAGATCTTATTCCGCATGTAATTACTTCTAGTAGCTGTGCAATACACATTGACCGTAGATGGAGAATAGCTTCGTCCGTGATTATTTTTTATCATTGATAAAAAAGTACGAAAACCTTCTAATGTACATTTGATGTTTTTAAGTGATACAGCTATGCTTTGCTCTAACTCGTATTTTACGGGAACTACAACAATGTTTGATGGAGAAAGATTTTCTGTATATACATCAGTTATTTTGTCTTTAATAAAATTGCGTACCTCCAACTCATGCTTCTTGGAGAAAATCCAACCAGCACCTTCGCGCAGCCTATCATTAAAATATCCACCTATCTCTTTGAATTTTTCAGAGTAACGCATGGTATCGCCATACACAGCTATGGCCTTGTCAGAATATTCAACTATGCGAACAATTGCATCTGTAGCAGATGCGGAAGTAGGTTCCGGAGAGATAATCGCCGAATAAGTAGCATCTCCTTTCTGCATCTCAATAATACCATCATCTTGGGAACCACATTCGTATTTGTCTCGGACAAATACTGTAGAGCCGGATTTGCAGAAAGAATAATCAAGCTGCTTCTCGCCATCGAATTGCAAACTCATATCAACCGAGCACCTCAACAAAGATATCTTGCGACTTAGAGTTTTCATCATTTCCGGAAACACATCTTCTTTGAGATATTGCAATTCGATGTTGTTGATTTCTTTACGTATTTCTGCAACAACATCCTCCCCGGACTCTTTCAGTCTGTCGAGGGATTCATATAGCTTTTTCAGCTTTGATATATCGGTATTAGACGGCATTACTTTAATTCAAATATTGGCATGGGTTTGGAGAAGGAACTTTCACGGTCGATGTTTGCACATTGACGACGAATAATATCTCGACGATGAACAGCCGGTTTTAAACAATATGTATAAAACTCTGCAATATCCATATCCTCCTTTTTGAGAACGTGTGGAAACAGCAGCTTCAGATAGGCTGAAGCAATACGCTTTACGGCTTTCAGATGGCGCATATCGGCACCCTCCGGAACTGCGATAGATTGATTTACAATTGTAGCATACTCCGTTGCGGTTCTGAGTTGGTGTAGGACCTCCGAGAAGAATTCTACGTTCAAGGTCCAGTCGCACAGTGCCATGTCATTGGTAATGCGTGGGAGTAACCAACCTTCTATAAACCCGTGGAATCGGTCGAGAAGAGCAGACTCTTTAAATGCTTCTGGAAGTTCTTCTACATAGTTATCGGACATTGGGAAACCATCTTCTGATAAAGGTATATTACCAAGAAGAATTAGGCCACACTCAGACATGAATTCGTAATTATCAACGTTGGTCTTACCATATTCGAGATAGTTTTTAAGAATAGAACGCATCTCCATGGTATCAGTGAAAGTAATAGACTGAATCTCATCAAGTGCAACAAGGTCATGATGGAGCATAATTCCTGGTGTCTTGCGGGACTTGTCATAAAAGAGCTTGGCACGGGAAACTTTACCCCCACCAATGAGCCAAACGAACTTTGACAAATTGCCGAAAACATAGGATTTACCCGTGCCCTTGGGTGCCAGTTCAATCAGGTTTAGACGAGGCTCGATGAACGGTAGCAAACGAGCCAGAAACTCCAGTTTTTGAGTTTTGCCAGAAAAGGCTGATGGAGTGTACTCCATAGCCGAAATAAGCACATCAATCCATTCATCGGTTGTAAATTTCTTACGGCACTCTCTGAACGAATTGAGATCGAGACGTTCGAGTGGACGGAAAGGTTTATATTTCGACATTTCAATATACCCCCTCTCTTTATCTTGCGGTGGAATATAAACAAGTTTGATAATTCCCCACTTTTCTCCGTCAATCAAATCATCGGGATTTTGGTCTACGACACGCTGTGGTATTTCCGTATCCGCCATCTTTATACCCATTTCCGGAATTTGGAACTGTGTCTTGTTTTTGGCGATGTTTGTGCTTATCTCAAAACGAGTAAGCAGAGTAATAACATCGCCTTGCATGAGGCGGCTGCGAATAGCATTCGGATTAAGAGGTATGTGTTCATCGAGGAATCTAACAAGATCATCACGACGTAGTTTGCCGTTTTGATCAATATGCGTGGCTATCAGATAGTCCTTGACGAATGATGGCAGATTACGGCCAACGAATACTTCATTGTTGACTGGATTCTTATAGACAGCAGATTCTCTGAAAACCTGCCTGATTTTATCACCAATTTCACTCATAATTAAAAGTCATCTAAATCAAGACCTGAGCTAAAGCCCATACCAAAGAATTCAATTTCCAATTGCACAGGTTTCCCTCTGAAAGGAATGACCGTGATGTGATGTTTGCCCTCGGTTGCATTGGGGATGATACCCTCCCATTGCATGCCATGGCGAATAAGAGCTATCTCTTGACCATTGAATATGGCCTTGGAGGACTGAGGCTCAGGAATAATCTTAAATGCGACCTTCCTGTCGGAAATGGGCACCTTAGCCTCGACTGGTACAATCGTGTATTTTAGAGACTTCGATGCATCATCATTGGAAATAACAATGAATGGAACAAGCACTTCTTCAGGCGTGGCACCGCCATGTACCTCGTGTGTCGGTTTGACACCAAGCGACTGATGTCTGAGAGCTACTTTATATTTCTTATGGTCGCGTTCATTTTCGTGAACCACGAAATCAATGTCGCTGACCATCGTACAATCATCTGCAAGGGGTACATATCGGCCTTCATGCTTTGTTTTGGAATCAATCTTCAGCGAGTCGCACTTGCGGGACATAGAACTAAGTCCATGATCCGACACAATGGCGATAGTGTGTTTACCGACTTTATTATCGTCAAGAATTTTGTAAATAACTGCTTTAACAGTTTCCAGCTCTGCAACTAGAGTCGCATATTTTTGATAGTGGCCTTCGTGTGCAAGTTCGTCGAGCGCATTGAGTTTAAAGATGAGATGGTTGTCAACATCAAACGAGTTAAGGTGTGTGTTCGATGGAATGGTTGTGCGAGCGATTTGCGAAAGTACGGTTTCATAACTGCTCTGTGAGTTTTCAAGCAGGTAGTGAATGAACGGAATAAATTCTGCGCCGAGACCGTCCACCCAATAGATTTTGTCTATGGGGTAAACTTGACCATTCTGAATTTCATTCAGCAAATCGTGACTATTCTGAAACGAGTAGTACCAATTATAAAAAGATTCGGCACTCGCGTTGCGTTCCTCCACAATTTCCTTGAGTTCTTCGGTGTAATTATCAACCATCTTTGCCCTGCGGAATCGCTCAAGATAATCAGCTGCCCACGAGGCTGTAACTTTGGTCGCAACAGATTCATAAGCAGTAAGATACCCGGCGAGGTCGGGATAAAATTCTTTAAGGTATGACAAACCGAAGTCTTTCTCAGCCCTAAGAACATACCATCCGAGAAACAAGATTTTCTCAAAGTCAAAGGTGGCAGTACAAAGTCGTTTTGCTTGAGAAAGGTTATCGTCCTTTTGAGCTATTTCAATGATATGATTCTTGATCCATGACTGGTGTTCCTCAGGAACAAGTGTGCGGAACAATTCGCGCTGAGATTGCATAATATATTTGCGGCTGTCGAAGTTTTGAAGACGTTCCGCATTAGTCATATAGAATATCCGCTCGGTGAGATTGACAAACAATGTGTTGGCAATCTTAAAGTCGTCGATCTCATGAAGGACATCGCGCATATACCCCGACAGTTCATCCCCTTTGTAAGCAAGTGCGTAAGCTTTAAGAAGCCAACGCTCATAAGCCAGTGTTTCATCTTCTGCCCAAAGCAAAAGAATATCGTTTGCAGTTATCGTTTTCCGATTAAATAAGTCTTCAACATAGCTCGGAAAGTCGAACAGCTGAGCGGAGTTCTTGTCGATGTTTTGAAGCATTGCGTCCCAATATTCCAATTCTGATTCCTTATATTCTATGGGCAATGATATTTCAAGGAAGTCGGTTATGAACTTATGCGAGTTATCTACAGACTGGAATGTGAATATTGAGTCCGGCTTGGCATTCGGCCAGCGGTTTAGAATTGGTGATGCGCCACACAAGATTTTATCTTTAGGTGCCTGCTTCTTCCAGAAACTAAGCCAATCACGCATGGTTGGCAATGAGCAAATATTAAGTTTGTCAGGAATGGTGTAGTTTTTGAATTTTGAGACGTATACCATTACCTTATCGTCCTTAGGCGTATAATATTGCCAAATGGGGGCACTCTCTTCAATGCGTCCAAAGGATTTGAGAAAGTCTGTAAATCGGTTATGCAGCCCGATGATGGGAATATAAATTCGCTTTTGAGGATGTGCAATATCTTCAGATAAGATAATATCATTAAAGAAACCTTTGAACTCGTCCTCTTTGAAAAATCGAGCAAGTTCAGAGAAGGGTGTTACGATGCTAGAAACCTTCAAGTTCCGTACGGCATCGCTCAGAGTATCAATGTCAATAGTTTTGTCCGAGCCTAACGCAAGCTTTTCAAGATCGAACTTTTCCACGCCAAGTTCCAAAACAAGAAACTTGGTTAGTTCTCGGAATGCATCAAAGTTATTCAACATGATGAAACGTACACAATATCGTTGTGCTAGCACATCATGTGACTTTACGTCAACGCTAATAGCCTCCTTAAGGTCATCAAGCGAGTGAAATACTATTACTTTGTCGGTTGCATCCATTTTTATAGTCGATTAAAAAAATCTGCGGTTTCAGGATACTGTTCCAGTAGATTAAGTATGGCCATTTGCCACATGGTGTTTGGCATATTTGTGGTCTTGATTTTCTCTTTGGCCTGCTTAACGATGTCCGTTTTAGGGGTCTTGTTTTCATTGTTAGAGCCTCCATCATTACCACTATTGTTGCCGTTTTCACCATTGCCGCTACTATCATCGCCTTCTCCATTCTGTCCGCCATTACCAGAGGTTTTACGGATATAGAACTGGTAGATGGCTTTCTCAACATCAGACTCCTTGCGGAATGCAATTTCACTTGGGAGTTGCGAGAGTTTTTCAAGCATCTCGTTCCACCATGCTTTCTCGATTTTGACACCTTCTATGCTATCAACGAAATTTATGAATCCTTTTTCGTAATTATCAACATTGGTGATAAGTATTAGAAGTTCCACATGGTTGTTTTTGATGTCACGATAAATCGCTTTGATTTTCTCGACCGAAAGAGTTTCCTGAGCGAAAATTGCAATAAGTGATTGTATTGCATTCTTTAAATCTTCCGATAAACCCGGAATATGAATAAGAGTCCACAGAGGCTGTTTTGCATATAGTTTGCAGAATTCTTGAATGTACCATTTTGCATTGTCGAGACTTTTAACATCATCAAGTTTTGCCTTAATTGTGTGGGCAAGGTCGAAAGTGTCATAAAGCAACTTAGTAAGGTCACTTTCTTCCTTCGAGCCAAAGCGAAGAAACATCTTTGAGTTTGAATCAGATTTACCGTCCTTCCACATCTTGAATAAGTCGGTTACCATGGTACACAGAGCCTCGTCAGAAATGGGCTGTGAGATAGTTGTTTGAAACAACTCAGACTTATATTGGCGGAGAGCGTATGCTATAGCTGCACAATTCAGCATGGAAGTGAACATGCCATAGGGCGGCTTTATGAACGAAGCGAGCACTACAGGCAAACTGAATTTATCAGCGTATTCCTTGCGTGCTTTTTCCATGCATTTTTCTACATGATGACAAATTTCTACCAGCCACGAATGCCCATTAAGAGCATTTTCCGAAAGCACTCCATCTGCTTTGACAAGTGTATTTCCGTTTTCCTCAAAAAGATATTTTAGCGGCGAAGCACTGCTGCCGTGTGATGTTAGCTGATCACGGTTTTGCGCTTGTAGTATTTGTTGGATAACTTTCGGACAGTTGCCGTCTTTGTAGAATGTCATGGGAGGCACAACACCCTTTGGAAAACGCATAGTCTCAAATCCCATATTATAAATTTTAGTACAGAGCTTATTGTTAAGAAGGTCTGGAAGTTGGTCTATTGTTCCTTCACGATAAGACTCTCCATTGAAATAGACATTATAGGTGTTGTGCCGAAGTTGTGTAATCCACTTTGAGACAAAAGCATGAGCCGCTTTCTCAAATTCCTTAGCCTCAGATTCATTGAAATGACTACGAGCAACTTTAGATGTAGCCACAGCATCAATGAATTTATTATATGCTTGTGTTGAGAATGTTTCTTCAGCAAGCACAATAACCAGATTTTCAAATTCCTTTGAGAAATTGTTGAGCAGAGTCGATTTTATTTCACGGTTTTCTTCATCAAGGGCGAGGAAAAACGCGACGTGTATATAGTTGGGCTTGTCAGACGTGAACTTATTCAGCCTACTGCGAAGGAGTTGCTCGCTATCCTCGCATGAGAAGAACTGAACGGCAGTTTCTCGCTTAACAGAAACGCCTATTTGGAACAGCCCACCGAGGTCTTCTTTGCTGACAGTGTCATAATCAAGAACAGAAATAGACGTCTTATATGCAGACTGTTCGTCCTGCCGACGTTTGTTCATCTCATTCTGATTGTAGGAAGTACCACGAATTTTGAACTCACCAAAGATGTCGCGGACTACAATTTTGTTCTCATCGAGATAGTTCAGGATGTCAATGACTTTACTGTAAACACGATCGCCGGCAAACATGCAACGGAGTACGTGGTCATTTGGTGTCATTAGTTCGATTGACTTCTTGAACTTGGGCGATAGTGCGTTAAGCAGCAAAATTACTTTAAAAACTCGCAAATAGTCTTCACCTTGAGCACGCACTTTGTCTTTAAACGAGTTGAACAGACCTGTGAACGTTACGCTACCAGGGTCTGCATCAAATGTAGGATAAAAGAAATCCCACAGAGTGTCAGCTGTCATCAGCATATCCCCATCATAACAGTTTTCGTTATTGAGGAATGCTTCGAATCCGGAGTCGTTATCGTGCATGAACTTAATGACGCTTCGATTTGAAGAACCTATGAAGTTCGATACTTCCGAACAAAGAAAGGCCGTATAAGGATGCATTGGGAGGAGTTCCTTGATATGGCCTACCTGTTCGGCATTGCCATGTGTCAGGAAGTCAAGCACTTCTCCGATTTTCGGGAGTACAATATTTTTGAATGCCTTAAACTGCTCATTCGATTCGATATTTGGAATGGTAAAGCTGTGGCGCATAATCAAATATGTGCTCAGGCTATCCATCTTATAGTCAATTTCGTCGAATCGATCACTCATCTTCGTTATGTCCTTCGCTTTGTTGTCGGTGCTTTGCGATTCTACACGGTGAGAGATAAGGAACAGGAATACGTTGTGATGCTGTGATTTCTCTGCTATATTTTGGAGAAGGTTGATTCGGTCGCTTTTTAATGTATCCATTACAGATGTAAACTCATCCCAAAAAATGATGAGCCCGTTAGCAATACTGCGCTTCTCTAGTTCCTGTTCAACTTCAGCGAGCCATTCTGCAATCGCCGTTTGCTCAAAAACAGAGCCAATGGTTTCACGGATGGCATTTTCAATGGTAATATACATTCCTGGATTGTAGTTCTTAAGGAATGTAATGGCTTCATCAGCGGTATTAATGTTGTCTGCAAGGTCTTTTGCGTTGGGGATGACTTCTTCTTCAAAAATGCGTTGATGCCCCTCAATCCAGTTTATGGCGGCTGTGAAATCAGAATTGACTACGAAGTCTGGCGCAACAGCCTTGACTGCTTTTGACACCTCGCGCTGTAGCGACAGTGTGAAGCGTGGAATGTCATATGCTTTTTGAACGCCCTTAAGTGTTACGGCGAAGTAACGTTTATTTTGGCGAAGGTTTCTTACTTGGGATTTAAGCACCGGATCATTGATATTTTCTATATATGTCTTGATTGAATCATAGTCATCACAAAGCAGGTGCTTGACCACTGCACTTGCGTGACTTTTACCGGTGCCGAAAGTACCGCGTACCCAGATGCTTCTTCTTTTACTTATCTCGCTGCTGGTAATTGCGATGAGCGAGCGTTGGAGCATCTCATTGAACTGAGCCGTTGGGATGAATGATTGCCACGAAGAAGTCCCTTCTTCCAATATGTCATATACCGGAAGGAAGTCCTGCAAGTGGATAAAGTCAGAATATTTTGTTGCCATAGTAAGCTAAAGTCGATTATTTCAGCATGATTTTGACGATGTCTTCCGAAGTGAAATCTTCGCGGAGAATGATATTATCGAGTCCCATCTTCAACTCCGCACGAAGCACCTGATTCTGTTCTTGTTCAAGTGAGCGTAGGATTGCCTCGAAGTCTTCACGCTCGATACCGAACTGACGGACAATGCCTTCCGTTTGAGCCGGATTATAGAATTCAGAAACAGTCAACGAGTAACATCCTTTTTTCTCGGCATAGCGATAGAGGGAATATGCAACGGTCGCTAAGGCGAGATCATTGTTTGTGATGCGGCGTACTGATGTCTTATTTCCTGCTTTTATAACCTTGCCCACGCCAAGGACTATGCCAAGAGGACTTTCTTTGAAAGTGTTAAGAAGTGATTTAAGAGCGTTGTCTCTGGTGCTATCAGGTATAAATGAGAAGGAATTGGCCATCAGTGCCGAAAGAGCTTCTCTGGAGTAGTCATACTCATAGTTCACTTTAGAACTGTACCATGAACAAAGTTCATTGTCATTACATAAGTTGACCCATACAATTTGCCAGAAAAAACTAGGATCCTGATGGTAAGCACCAGAAATAGCTACAGAGAGATAAGTGGGTTTTTTGTCTTTAGCAGATATGAGACCTGCACTCATCATCCAATTAGAAAAAATCGGGAGTTGCTTCTTCTCATTCAGAATTTCTTTCGCTTCCTTGTTTAGGAAAGTGTCCGGGCTTTTATAGTAGGCCTGAACCCATCCATTTCTAAAGCCAAAAGTATTGAATTTTTTGATAGAGTATATATTCATGTCGTTATTTGATTTAGCTATGTTACTTGTTTGTTTTATTGAGTTAGCCACTACGCATCCATTGTCTTTAAATGTTAGACATTTATGACAATGAATACATTTAGATGCATCAACGGAAACGCACGGCACTACAGATAGTGCCCCCGATGGACATTCTACTTCGCAAACTTCACAATGGACACAATAAGCAGTTTTGTTTAGGACTCTTTTTAAAAGACTCACAAATACAATATCTTGTCCACAGTTTTTCACTAGTATTTGAAGTTTATTATCTATAAGCTCTACAGAGAATGCATATACCTTATCTCTAAATTTAAGGGATATCTCATATAGGCTTTTTGAAAGTTCTTTGATTGAAGATTTCCCAAGGACCTTTATCCATTGGAAGAAGTCTTCTTTAGAGTTTGTTATAATCGCAAATAAATCATTATCTGTTATTTGATATTCTATGTAAGTTGAAGATGTATGCCGATTACCTCCTGCACGAACCTTCCATTTACGCTCTTTGAGATAAGTATTAATGCCTTTAATACCTGTTTTTTTAGCATTTTCTTTTAATTTTTCAATAAATGGTTTAGCCGTTTGTGGAAAGAATTTGTGATCAAGACAATCACCCAATTCCGAACTCAGAGGGCATATAACACACCCAACTCTATTAAGTCCTTTCCGGTATGCTTTATTGATTGGAAGATTATGTGTAAGAATATAAAGCCAAACTTCAGTAACAGACCAATCGAAAATCGGCCTAACATTCACTACATTACTATGTTTAACACCTTTACCAATTCTCGCATATGTTGCTCGAGTAGAACTTTCTTCAGCTCGAACACCTTCGAAGGCAATAACATTAGGCTGTCTACCTTTACCACTTATTTCCTTTAGTAAGCGATAAAGGGGAGCAGTTTTCATTACCGCACAACACCAACGGTGAATTTTGCTTGGAGTATCAAGCTCATCCCAATAATAAAGAACTGGTTGATGATTTTTTGCGGTAAGGAACTGTAAAGATGGATATACGGCTTGGTATTTATCTCGTATCTCATCATACAAGCTTAACGATGTTGGGAGTTCATAACCTGTGTCCGAATAGATAACATAGTATCTATCAGGCGGTATAACCCTTGAAACTAGGTCTAAAACAACTTGTGAGTCTTTACCTCCGGAAAAGGAAACAATAACTGATTCTATTTTGCTATTATAGATTTTTCTTTTACCCTGCTTCTCTATTTCATCTTCAGGCATAATATCGAAGGATCCACAGTCTTCTAGAACAACAGCATGCCTCTGATGACTCTTTTCGTTAAGCTTAATAGTTAACTGCTCATATTCAATATTAGGGTTAGATTTCTTTTTTGTGACATGAGAGTCAAAGACCTGATCAATAAATTCCATTGCCTCATGTTCGATTAAGAATAGACTATCCTCATTAACTTCAGATAGTAGTGTCAGGTTTGTTGGTTCCAACGCAATATTTGCAACAATGGAATTCACCTTGGGCGAATCAAATAACTAAAGTTTCCCACCCCTTAAAACAC
>ULLE01034285.1_pt1 | contig 16220 bp, 8 predicted proteins | sample 1951331 | NCBI WGS metagenome assembly ULLE01 (sample SAMEA4835518, study PRJEB28245) | human gut metagenome | biome: gut microbiome; material: fecal sample | place: Denmark | collected 2008
GATAACACAGATGGCCAACACAAGATTAATAACTGTTTTCATGATAATATTGTTTTTTTAGTTTATATTCGTAGCGCAAAAATAAATAATTTACTTGAACCACGTCAATCTTAGGTAAACTTTTTATACGGCTTTATGTTAAATAATGATTTATCGCAGCAAATTAAGCGAAATTTTTCCTATAAACCAACAGAAGAGCAGGAAAATGCGGTGAAAAGTTTTGCAGATTTCATGCTATCAGCCTCTGAAGATGCCGTTTTTCTGATGAAAGGGTATGCGGGGACGGGTAAAACCACATTGACAGCCGCGTTGGTACAGACGCTCGATCAGCTGCAGTGGAAAGTAGTGTTGTTGGCGCCCACTGGGAGGGCTGCGAAAGTTTTCTCTTCTTATGCGGGGCATCCGGCTTATACGATACATAAGAAGATATACCGGCAAAAGGTGTTTTCCAACGAAACCGATAACTTTGTGGCCAACCAGAACTTGCATCGCCATACATTGTTTGTGGTAGACGAAGCTTCCATGATTTCGAATGAAGGGCTGTCTGGAGGGCATTTTGGCAGTGGTCGTTTGCTGGATGACTTGGTGCAGTATGTATATAATGGCATGGGATGCCACCTGATGCTGGTGGGGGATACAGCACAGCTGCCTCCGATAGGGGAGGAAGAAAGTCCGGCTCTTTCAGCGGTTATGTTGCAGGGATATGGATTGGATGTGACTGAATGTGTACTTACAGAGGTAGTGCGCCAGAGAGAAGCATCGGGTATCTTATGGAACGCTACAGCATTGCGGGCACATATCGTGGAAGAGGATTTCTTTGAGTATCCGCGCATTCGTTTCAATGGATTTCCGGATATTTGCCGTGTACCGGGGGATGAATTGATTGAAGCCATCAATGATTGTTATGATCATGTCGGTCTGGATGAAACCATTATTATTTGTCGTTCCAACAAACGCGCTTCCTTGTATAATAAAGGAATACGAAACAGTATTTTGTTTCGGGAGGATGAGTTGAATGGGGGAGATGTATTGATGATTGCAAAGAATAATTATTTCTGGGGAACCGATTGTAAGGAACTTGATTTTATTGCCAATGGCGATGTGGCAGTGGTACGACGGGTACGTCGTATTCGAGAGATGTATGGATTCCGTTTTGCCGATGTGTTGCTGTCCTTTCCTGATTATGGAGACTTGGAGCTGGAAACGAAAATCTTGTTGGATACGTTGCATTCAGAATCTCCTTCTCTTTCGAAAGAAGAAAACGACCGGTTATTTTATACTATCCTGGAAGATTATGCTGATTTGCCAACGAAGCGGGAACGGATGAAAAAAATGAAAGAAGATCCTTATTATAATGCGTTGCAGGTGAAGTATGCGTACGCTGTGACCTGTCATAAAGCTCAGGGTGGGCAATGGAAACGGGTGTTTCTGGATCAGGGATATCTGACGGAAGAGATGCTTTCACCCGATTATTTCCGCTGGCTTTATACCGCTTTTACTCGGGCGACTGAGAAATTGTATTTAGTGAACTGGCCGGCAGCTCAAATTGAAGAATAGGAAAGGCTGTCCTTTCATCCTGAGAAAAGACAGCCTTTCAAAAGTGTGATTTTTTAAGTAAAAGGTTATTTAATGACGTTCAGTTCTTTTCCTACTTTGATGAAGGCTTGGATGGCCTTGTCCAAGTGGTATTGTTCATGACCGGCAGAAAGCTGTACGCGGATACGGGCTTGTCCTTTCGGTACTACCGGATAATAGAATCCAGTGACAAAGATGCCTTCATCCTGCATGCGGGCTGCAAATTCCTGTGAAAGTTTGGCATCGTACAGCATAACCGCGCAAATGGCACTCTGTGTAGGTTTAATATCGAAGCCTGCTGCAATCATCTTGTCACGGAAGTAGTTGACATTGGCTATCAGCTTATCGTGCAAAGCGTTGCTTTCTTTCAGGATGCGGAACATTTCCAAGCTTGCTCCTACGATGGCTGGAGCCACAGAGTTGGAGAACAAATAAGGGCGAGAGCGTTGACGTAACATGTCGATGATTTCTTTCTTTCCGGTAGTGAATCCACCCATGGCACCACCAAAAGCTTTTCCAAGGGTACCAGTGAAGATATCAATTTTGTCGTACACATTGAACTGTTCTGCCACGCCGTGTCCCGTAGGCCCTACGACACCTGCTGAATGAGATTCATCCACCATAACCAGTGCATTGTATTTCTCTGCCAGTTCGCAAATCTTGTCCATCGGGGCTACGTTGCCGTCCATGGAGAATACGCCGTCGGTAGCGATGATGCGGTGGCGTTGTGCTTGTGCTTCCTGCAGGCAACGTTCCAAGTCGGCCATGTCGGCATTGGCGTAGCGGTAGCGTTTGGCTTTGCACAAGCGTACGCCATCGATAATGGAAGCATGGTTCAGTGCATCAGAGATAATGGCATCTTCTTCTGTGAAAAGCGGTTCGAACAGACCTCCGTTGGCGTCAAAGCAGGCGGCATATAAAATGGTATCTTCTGTGTGGAAATAGTCGGAAATAGCTGCTTCCAACTGTTTGTGAAGGTCTTGTGTACCACAGATGAAGCGTACAGACGACATACCATATCCGTGAGTATCCATTGCTTTCTTGGCAGCTTCAATCAGACGTTTGTTGTCGGAAAGTCCCAAGTAGTTGTTGGCGCAAAAATTAAGTACTTCCTCTCCTGCATTTACTTTGATGTCTGCACGTTGTGGAGTGGTAATAATGCGTTCATTTTTGTATAAGCCGGCAGCTTCAATGTCGGCAAGTTCCTTTTTCAGGAAGTCTCTAAAATTGGTATACATATATTGATATTAAGGTTTTACTAATGCAAAGATGCAATTTTTTTATTTAGAAAAAAAGAAGATGGGTATTTTTATTTTATCTATAATAAGTTTTGTATATTTGCCATGTAATTTTAAAATCTAACATGTAGATGAAAAACATTTTAATAATTGGGTCTACCGGACAAATTGGTTCGGAACTTACCATGCTTTTGAGAAAGAATTATACAGGTAATGTAGTAGCTGGATATATTCCTGGAGCTGAACCTAAAGGCGAGTTGAAAGAATCTGGTCCTTCAGCCATTGTAGACATTACTGATTCACAGCAGATAGCAGATGCTGTGACAAAGTATCAGATAGATACCATTTATAATCTAGCTGCATTGCTTTCGGCCGTAGCAGAAAACAAGCCCCAGCTGGCTTGGAAAATCGGATTGGGTGGTCTGTTCAATACGTTGGAAGTGGCTCGTGAAAAGAATTGTGCCGTCTTTACGCCGAGTTCTATCGGTTCGTTTGGTCCCGGAACTCCGAAAGACAAGACCCCTCAGGACACCATACAGCGCCCTAAGACTATGTATGGTGTGACAAAAGTTTCTGGAGAATTGCTGAGTGACTATTATTTCACCCGTTTTGGAGTGGATACTCGTTCGGTTCGTTTTCCGGGATTGATTTCTTATGTGACTCCTCCGGGAGGTGGAACTACTGACTATGCGGTAGATATTTATTATTCGGCGGCTAAGGGAGAGAAGTTCGTTTGTCCGATAGCGGCAGGTACTTATATGGATATGATGTACATGCCGGACGCATTGCGGGCGGCTATTGAGATTATGGAGGCGGATCCGGCCAGACTGGTGCATCGTAACTCATTTAATATTGCTTCCATGAGCTTTGAGCCAGAAACAATTTATCAGAATATCCGGAAATATGTCCCCGGCTTTGAAATGGAATATCAGGTAGATCCTTTGCGCCAGGCTATTGCCGATTCATGGCCTAATTCTTTGGATGATACTTGTGCCCGTGAGGAATGGGACTGGAAGCCTGAATATGACTTGGAGGCGATGACTAAGGATATGCTGGCCAAGTTGAAACAGCGTTTCGCTCATTGATGCTTCCTGCGACGTGAAACGATTAATCCCCTCATTCTTTCGTTTATAAATAAAAAGAACGAGGGGATTATTTATTTTAGTTCTTAATAAATAGTGTATTGAAAAAAGTTTCAATGGATGTAGGTTTCACGTAATGGAGTGTATGTCCTTTTATGGTTATAGAATCCATAAGAGTGTATAAGCCTTTATGTCCGTCAGCAGATAGATTCAGGATTTTTTCTTTGTATATGTTTTCAATTTCTGGGCTGTAAGTATTTCCCGGTAGATTCTTGAATTCACCTATATAGGCATTTTGTTCGAATATATTGTGGGTGGAAGACGTGAAGTCAAAACGGCTGGGTTCTGCTGCGTAGAAGATATTCTGTCGGAAGCAGGTACTGTCCGCATATCCTTCCCATGAATCGGAGGTTATCATGGTTCGGTCTGTGACGATATCGGGCTTAGGGTTAGCATGTACGATGTTTCGCTCAATTAAGGTTCTTTTGACTGGTCCAGCTATGTGAATGCTGGGTGAAAACATTCCTTGTCTGGTTTCTTTAGGGCGTATGCCATCACCTATACTAATATTATATCGGACAATGCTTCCGATATTTCCACAGCTGTAGTCTTCAGCGTCTCCGTTATTGCATACTAATACCATTCCTCCATAATTGTCGTGACTGTAGTTGTATTGTATGAGTGTGTTCTGGCAATTATAGTCGGAATCGAATCCTTGTGCATCCCAAGGTGCTTTGTGATGACATACCTCATTGTATTGTATGATGGTGTTGTCACAACTCCATGGCCAGATACCGGCCGCTGCTTCTGTCATGGGAAGGGTATCAGGAGAGTTGCACATTAGGTTGTATTCTATCAGAGTACTGTCGCATCCGATAGGGACGATGCCATCACCTGGGACTTCTTCAATAAGATTGTTACGGATGATAGTATGGGTGTTGGGATACCAGTTTTTCCGGTCATAATATCCGTCCCAGATCATGGCATTGCGTGCACAACGTAGAATGTGGCAGTTCTCAATAGTCAGGCTGTCGAAACGTGAACGGATACTGTCACCGCCGTTGACAATCAGAATTCCACTACCGCCTCCTTCTTCTTTGACGAGAGAGCCGTTGACATCCCGTACGGTAATATTATTAATTCTAATGTTATGTGATACACCATAATTTATGCATTCTATTTTCAGGCCTGTACGCATTGGCAGGGGATGTTTGCCGGTGTTCACTATTTCGATGTCACGTAGAATAAGATGTTCCGAGTTGAAAATGCGGACAGCATAAAGAGAACTATCGTTACCCATTATACAAGGTTTGGGAAGTTCATTGTCTCCATAGGATCCTATAATGATAGGATGTGAAACACAACCTTTTCCGTTAATTTCAAGTTGGCCGTTCAAAGTTGTCCCACGTTTCAGTAATAGTTGTTCACCGGGGCTCAGACGGGTTTGGCTTGCTCTTCTCAGGCTTTGCCATGCTTTCTGAGGTGAACGTCCTGAATAAGAATCGTTTCCCTCTATTGGATCGACATAGTACTTTGTATTTTCAGTTAATCTGCAAGATGTTAGGAATGCACTTCCAGTTAAGAATAATGTGATTAATAGGAGAGTTGGGATTAGAGTAATCTTGCGTTGGGTGGTGTGAATATTTTCTTTTTTCATAAAGGGCTATTATAAAGGATGAAAGGATGGTGCAGGCGTTCAACTGATATGGTTGCCCTGCCCATCCTTTGTTTACCTATTGCTAACTTAAAGGCTTATTTCCAAAGTTCGTGCTGCTCCAGCAGCTCATTAGAGTCGAGTTCTGCAGTTGGAATAGGCCATACATAATCTCGCTCGCCGTTGTATTGGCGTGGTTCGTAGGCAAGGCCCAATGTGGTGCGTTCTTTTTCAATATTGGCAACAGCTTTATCTAGCATTTTCCAGCGATAGATGTCAAACAGTCGTAATCCTTCAAAGGCCAGTTCTACTCGGCGTTCATGTTTAATGACATTTAGTAATTCGTCTTTAGACAGACCAGTACCTTCTACATCTTCAACTTTAGGCATATTCACGTCACTGCGTTGGCGTACCTGATTTATTAAACTTCGTACTTCTGCATCGTCATATCCACCTTTCTGTACCAATGCTTCAGCTAGTGAGAGTAATACTTCGGCATAACGTACAACATAGAAGTCTTGTCCGTTGTCCCATGAGTTGCTGGTATCTGTCGGATCGAAATATTTCATTACGTATACAGTCGAGAGTGAAGCGGCTGCTCCTCCGTACCATGCGCCTTCACCGCCTTTTCCATTCCATTCCATACCTGGAACAAACAAGGTGGCATAGAGTCGAGGATCACGATTTTCCCAATGGGCGGCATTAGGCTGGCTGACATCTAATTTGCCGTCTTTCATTACTCCATAATTTGTATCAGTTGTCTTTTCTCCATTAGTCATATAGTAATCATCTGCCAAATCGATGGTACCGTTCATAAATTCTACAGGTGTATTCCAGTGAGCATTGAATGAGGCTCCTTCGCTCATACCCGGTCCTTCATAGCGTACAGAGAAGATGATTTCTGGAGACATTTGTCCCGCCTGAGTGAAAAGTTCACTGTATCTTGGATGCAGGCTGTATCCTAAATTCATCACTTCACGGTAAGCACTGATGGCTTCATCCCATTTTTCGTTGTAAAGGGCTAAACGTCCAAGAATGGCATATCCGGCACCACGGGTTATACGGCCCAAGTCTGCTTTCTCAGGTAAACTGTTTACGCATGCTTTCAAATCTGTAATGACATTGTTGACAATATCGGCCCGTTTGCTTTTTTCTTTACTAGGACTTTCGAGTGTCAAAGGTTCTGTCAAATAAGGTACATCTTGATAGGTCATAGTGAGGTTTGTGTAAATCAGGGCACGGAGTACAATTGCTTCAGCCTTGTAGCGTGCCTTTTCTGTTTCATCTAGTTCTACCTTATCAATGTTAGCTATCAATGTGTTGCATCGGCTGATAACTTCATAGTTAGCTTTCCAGTAATCACTAAATATCCAGGAACTTGGATTTTGTATACCCATTGCTACATCGTAACCTTCAATCCATCCACTCCAGTTAAAGTGTCCCCCATTGTCGCTGATGCATTCCATGTAGAGTGGTCCCAAGGTGTATTGGTCGGCATTGTAGAGTTGGTTGTTTTGTAGCGCATCGTAACAGGCTGCGAGTGCCATCAATGCATCATTAGATGTTTGCCAGAAGGTAGAAGATGATGATTCGGTCAATGAGTCTTTTTGTAGGAAGCTGTCGGAACAGGAACTCATCATGGCACCAGATAAGAGGGCCAAGCTTATGTATTTATTTATTAGTTTCATAATGTTAAAATAATTCTTAGAATTTGACATTAATACCGAATGAATAAGTTTTAGTATTGGGGTGCACATCGTTGCGGGTATCTCCACTTTGCTTTTCAGGATCATAGTCATCTAACGGGGTGAAGGTCAGCAAGTTGGTGCCTGCTAGATAGAGACGTAGACTTTTTACTCCAATTTTGTTCATCCAGGCTTTTTTTCTGAAAGTATATCCAATCTCAATGTTTTTTAGGCGCAGGTAATCACCTTTGGTTAGCCAGAAGGAAGACATCGTATTATTGATGGTTCCGCCCATACGTGGCATGCTGCCATTGGGATTTTCAGGAGACCAGCGGTCTAGCCATCGTGAAGTCTTGTTGCCACCGTTTGAGATGGTGGTTTCATCCCAGTTGAAGCGATCCAAGCCAGCGATACCTTGCCAGAAAGTCGTTACATCTAGGTCTTTGTAAGTGAAACCTAGATTGAAAGAATATTGCAGTTTCGGGAACGGATTACCGATGATTTGTCGGTCAGCATCATTGATGTCACCGTCATTGTTAAAGTCTTCGTACATAATGTCACCCAACTGAGGGGCTTGGCCGTTTTGTGTAATAGTTTGTCCTTTAGCATTTACACGGTTCAAATCTGCTTCGGTACGGTAGATACCAATGGCTTTCCATGCATAGTACGATCCGATGGCCTCTCCTTCACGGTTAATGGTACTTCCACTGATACTTTCTATTCCGTTCATGTTTAAGATTTTATTTTCAACACCTGCTAGTGAGAAACCTGCTTGCCAACTCCAATCTCCTTTTTGATCGAAGTAGTTGGCTGCAAATTCCCAACCACGGTTACGTACCTTACCGGCATTTTGGTAGGGTGCAGAAAGCGAGCCTAGGAAGATACCCGGCATGGGGAGCTGGAGCAAAATGTCGGAAGTCGTTTTATCATACCAGTCGAAGACGATATTGATGCGGTTTTGCCAGAATGATGCGTCAAGACCGAAGTCGGTGATGGTAGTTGTTTCCCACTTGATATTCTCATTGGCTATTTTAGAGGTCTTCATACCTACATATTTTGTATCGCCAAAGTAATAGCTTCCTTGTGCCGAGAGTGTTGAAGTATAGGCATAGTTGCCGATTTCTTGGTTCCCTAGTTTACCCCAGCTAGCACGTAGTTTCAATGAACTTAACCATTTGAGGCTTTGCATAAAGCTTTCGTTTGAAATGAGCCATGCCGCAGAGAAGGATGGGAACGTTGCATAACGGTGGTTTTTAGGCATGCGCGAAGAACCATCACGGCGGATGTTCATTTCAAAAAGGTATCGGCCGTCATAATTATAGTTGAAACGTCCGAAGAAAGATTGCAGCGTTGTCTCTTCAGCAGATCCCGTTACTTTATCATTTTGTGTACCATTGTCCATTTCATATATGTTGTCGGTCGGAAATCCTTGTTTACTGGCCTCGTTTTTGTCCCAGCGTGTACCTTGGATAGAGTGACCTAATAATAAACCTATTTCATGCTTACCAAAAGTATTATTATAGGTTAGAATGTTTTCATTGATATAACTGGTTTCTAGATAATGATAGTCGGTTAGTGTATTTTGTGTGCCGGCAGGGGCTAGTTCACTACCTTCTGCATTATAGATTGCTAGACTTCTAGGGTTGAAGGTCGTTATATCGTTCGTATAGAATTTATAAGCTAGACTGGAACGGAATTTTAGTCCTTTGTATAGGTCTATCTCTCCGAAGAATTTGCCATCGAAACGGTAGTTTTTGTTATCCTTATAACCGTTGTTCAAAGCATAGATGGGGTTTTTGAATACAGATTGCCCAATAGCAGAATTCCCATCTACGTAACCATAGTATCCGTTGGCATATTGTACGGGTACTGTAGGACGTGTAAACCAAGTAAGGTATCTCATCAAGCCTTCTCCTGTGACAGATGTGGTAGGTTCATCAATGCTTTGGCGGCTACCTGAAAGATTTAAACCAATTTTTACGATACCCAGTTGTGCGTCAATATTCGAACGGAAATTGAAACGCTGGTTGGCAGTATTCTTTAAAATACCTTCTTGTTTAAAATATTGTGTAGAGAACATGTAGTGGACATTCTTGCTACCTCCAGTAACAGAAAGATGGTGTTGGTGCATAGGGGCAGTTCTGAACATTTCTCTGGCCCAGTCTGTATTGGCAAAATGATCGGGATCTGATCCGGTACGTATTGCCTCAAGCATTTCGGGTGTGTAGGCTTTACCTGGTTGACATTCGTTGAACATTTTAGCCCATTCGTAAGAATTTACATAGTCGGGCAATACGGTAGCCTGTTGCAAAGCGATGCTTCCTGAGTAACTGATGGTAGGTTTTTGTTCGCTGCCTCGTTTGGTGGTGATTAAGATTACACCATTGGCAGCGCGTACACCGTATATAGCTCCTGAAGCAGCATCTTTCAGAACGGATACGCTTTCAATATCTTCGGGGGCTAATTCGGAAATCTGACTAATAGAGCTTTCCACTCCGTCAATCAGTACCATTGGGTTATTTTTGTTGGCATCACCTAGTGTACCGACACCACGTACGCGAATTTCAGGATTGTCTTTACCAGCTTGTGCACCGTTACCGGTAAGCATAACTCCTGGTAAACGTCCTTGGAGCATATTGGCAGTATTAGCAACGGGCATGTTGGCTACATCATTAAAATTTACGGCCGCAACTGAACCAGTCAGGTTTTCTTTCTTTTGAACTCCATAACCAACTACTACTACTTCATCAATCATTTTAGAGTCTTCTTTTAAAATGATATTCAGTTGCATGTTGTTGCGGTCAATGTTAAATTGCTGGTTGGCATAGCCGATAAAAGAAATCGCTAGCGTGGCATTAGGGGTTACAGATAAGATGAAATTTCCATCAAGGTCTGTAATAGTTCCATTGGATGTACCCTGTTCTACGACACTGGCTCCAATAATGGGTTCTCCATCTGCATCAGTTACAACTCCGGTCACCTTATAGGAGTTGTTTTGTTGAATACCGGTTCCTTCGTTGGTAACGTTAGCTTCGATGTGGGCGGAATAGGAAATGAGTAGCCCCAACGCTAACATTTTACTTACATTTAGTTTTCTGCGTTTCATAATATTAATGTTTAAGTTTGCTTTCTTTAATTGAGCATGCTCAAAGTTAGTTTTATGAAGACGATGGGGTGGTGAAAAAATAGCAGAAAAGGATAAAAACTAAAATTTCCTCCTTTTCTGCTATTTTTTCCTCCATTTCCGGTGTGGCTAATTCTTTATTCGTTGTCGCTTTCCTTGTTCGTGGTATATTCTTTAGGTAGAAAACCAAATTTTTTCTTGAAGCATTGGCTAAAGTATTTGGGGTCATTGAAGCCTACAGCATAGGCCAGTTCGGAAACTCGTATTTTTTTCTTTTCTTCCAATAGGCGAAATGCAGCCTGCAGGCGTATGCTTGATATGAATGCCAGCGGTGTCATATCCGTCAGTTGTTTCAGCTTTTCATTTAATGTACTTCTTGACATTTGCATTTCCTTGACAAATGTCAAGGTATCGAAATCCACATCGCTTAAGTGTGCATTTACACATTCGACTGCTTTCTTTAGAAATTCTTCATCTTGGCTTGTATAATCCACATGCTTGGCCTCGAAAATCAGTTGTTTTTTGGAATTACCGTTGTGAGATTCACTTTTCTTCAGCAGGTTATCTATTTTGGCAAGTAAGACTGAAATATTCAAAGGCTTACATATATATCCGTCAGCCCCCGCTTCGTATCCTTCTATTCTGTCCATATCGCTGGTTTTAGCAGTTAACAGGATGAATGGAATATGTTTTGTTTCGAATTTTTCTTTTACTTTTTTGCATAGCTCAAATCCGTTCATTCCTGGCATCATGACGTCAGACACGATTATATCTATATTTTTGTCTTCCAGTTGGAGCAAAGCTGTTTCGCCGCAAGAAGCCTCTGTAAGGTCAAAATGATCTGTAAGAATACGTCGCATTACATTCCGTAGGTCATCATTGTCTTCCACCAATAATAAGGACGGTTTTTCTTTATTGGCGTTATGTGCCGGAAATGTTTGGATAGCATTAGCAGATGAATGGTCTGTTGTTTCCTGTGGTATGTTTGATTCTATGGTTTCATGACTTTCGTTTTCTTCGTCAATTTCTTCTTTGCTATATGCCTCTTTGTTTATGGGTATTAATACGGTAAACGTATTTCCGTTTTCTTTGTCACTTTCTACTTTGATTTGTCCGTGGTGCAAAAGAGTGAGGTCTTTGGTTAAAGACAATCCTATTCCTGTTCCAATGGTATGGAATTTACGATACTCTCCTTCATAAAATCTTTCAAACAAATGTTTCAGTTTACTTTCAGGTATTGGTTCTCCTGGGTTGCTGATACTTATCTGGAAAAGATTTTGTTCGCGATGATAAGCTTGGGTTATAGTAATTGTCTTATTTTCTGTAGTATATTTGGCTGCATTGGATAAAAGGTTGTAGATGATTTTATCTAATTTGTCATGGTCAAAATACCCTTGATATTCTGTCTCCATATTTTGGAATACGAAGTGCAGGTTTTTTTTTCGGACCAGTGGAGTAAAAGCCAGTGCGGAGTGTTGAAGGAAACTGGTCAGGTTTCCGTAAGAAACTTTCAGTTTCTGACGTCCGTTTTCCACTTTCCGGAATTCCAGTATTTGCTGTATTAATCGTTTTAGCCGCAATAGGTTATCTTCTATTTCCGGTAGTGAGTTTCGGGTCTCTGGAAAATGTATTTTTATTTCATCAATTGAAGCAGATATGATAGATAATGGGGTAAGCAACTCATGGGTGATATTGGTGAAGAATTGTAGTTTGCTGTGATTGATTTCTTCGTTTTTCTGCCGTTGTATATTGGCCAACTCTACCATTTGTTGCAGGTGGATTCTTTTACGTATGATTCTGTAGGTATACCATACCAATAAGGAGAGTAAAATGGCATAGATGCAATAAGCCCACCAAGTTAACCAAGGAGGAGGCAAAATGGTAATGGTTACAGAACGTACGTTGTTCGACCATAATCCATTGGGATTACTTCCTTTTACATAGAAAGTATAAGTACCTGCAGGAAGGTTATTATAAAATGCAGCTGGTTGATAATCTTCTGTAGAAATCCATTGATTATCATATCCTTCTAATTTGTATTCATATTTATTCAGTATGGGGTTGATATAGTTTAATACTGAAAATCCGATACTGAAATTATTCTGTTTGTATGAGAGAGTGATATGTTGTGTATATTCCAAGGATGAATCCATTATTTTTTGTAGTTCTGTGTCTGTCATGTGTGAAATGGATGTATTGTATATTTTCAGGTCGGTTAATACCACAGGATATGAAACTGTATCATAATTGATTCCTTCCGGGAAGAAACTGTTTATGCCATGTACCCCTCCGAAATACAGTTTGCCATCTTCACCTTTTGCACAGGCATTTCGATTGAAGATGTAGTCTTGCAGTCCGTCTTCGGTAGTGAATACTTGTATGTTTTTTTCTTTTTTCGTTTTATCAATATGAATCATTTCAGAAGTCATGGTAACCCATAGCCCTTTCAGGTTATCTTCAAGTATGCAAGATACTACTTCTCCTTTTTTCATTGTATTGGGCAATGCATTCTGAAAACAATCTTTGTGAGCATTGTAAACATTTAGTCCTTTCCCGTTGGTGCCTGCCCAAATGGTATTCTCACTGTCAATGTACAATGCCATGGCTCCCACTGCCTCTGCGTTTCCTAAATTGATGCTGTATTGTTTGGTTACAAATTTATGGTTCTTAGGAGTGATTTTCCAGATACCTGAATTAGGGGTTGCAGCCCAGATATTGCCGTCTTTGTCTTCTTGTAAGCGGAAAATAGATTCTTTGGGTGGGATATATGCATTGTTTTCTATCAAGTCATTCAGTGCGTACATTTTTCTTTGGGGGGTGAGTAAAAAGATGCCACTGCGCGTGCCTAACCATATATTCCTTTTGTTGTCCTCCAGTACGGAATAGATACACACGTCCGTCAGTTGTGGATAGGAGTCTATATTTATCTCCTCTACCTTTTTCCCATCAAGAATCCAGAGCCCGTCATCCCATGTGGCAAAGCAGTATTCCCCTTTTTCTTTAAGACGGATGATTTCGTTGACGGTGGATACAGGAGGTAAATTCTTGAACGCCGGCATTTGATTATATGGAATAACCTCATGGCTTTGAATGTTATATTTTACGAATCCGAATCCCATGATACTAATCCAGATCCAGTTTTTGTCAATGGGGCAAATGGCCCTTACTGACGCACTGGGAAAGATGTCACGTATGCTTCTGAGTGAGTTCAGACTGAATCTCCGGGTGTTTGTATTTGCTACCCGGATTCCTCCGCCGAGCATCCCTACCCACATGAGTCCGTCGGCGCTGGAAAGTAATGCATCCACTTCATTGAAAGGGAGGTGCCCACTTTTGTCGCTCGGATAGTAATTGGTAAACATCCCGTTTTCCGATTCCATGATACTGAGTGCACTTCGAGAGCCAATCCAGAGTTTTCCGGTATTTCTGTCTTGAGTGATGGCATAGATGATGTTATCGGCGATGCTTGAAGGGTTGTTTTCATCATGCGTGTACCGGACAAATCCATAATGTTGCATGTCGTATGGATTCTGCATTTTTAATAAACCATATCTCCATGTTCCAATCCATATATTTTCATTCTTATCCTGAAAAATGACATGTGCGGAATTGCCGGGACATACATTGTGATAGGTATAAAGCCGTTGCTGTGTAGGGTCATAGCGATAGAGTCCTTGGCTCCATGTGCCAATCCAAATATGTCCTCTCTTATCTTCTAATATGGATTTGACGTCAATGTTTGTGTCAAACTTATATTGGGTAAAGTTGGCTTCATTTTCATTTTTGATGAATAAGCCTTTATTGGTTCCTACCCATACTGCTCCTTTGTGTGTACATGTGACTGTCTCAACATTTGTCACTTGAGGGTGTGGAAGTGAAATATTTTCTATTTTATCATTCCTTTTATTCAGTTTGTATAATCCGTTGTGTGTGCCAATCCATAAATTGCACTCGTAATCTTCTGCAATTGCATTGATGAATCCGTCAATCGATTTTTCACTGCCATCAGGTTCGGCGTGGTATACTTTTGTGGAATAACCATCATAACGTACCAGTCCGTTATAAGTGGCAATCCAAATATAGCCTTCTTTGTCTTGAAAAAGATTTCTGATTTCATTTGTAGGGAGTTGTATGAGGTTTCTTAGCGGACTGAAATTAATATATTCTTGGGTCATGTTAGGAGTCCCCCATCCCAAAATGGAAATTAAAGCAAATATTTGAAGTAAAAGAATATGTCGTTTCATGGTATTATGCAAATAATAAACACAAATTTAGAAATACTATTTGTTAATACAAAAAAATGGAAGAATAGAGTTTTATCGTTTTATTTATCCGGAGAGGGGATATTGGGTGTACATGGGGTTTAGATATAAAGTAAAAAATCCTCTTATTCCAAGTGGAAATAAGAGGATTTTATGTAAAGTGATTTTGAATTTATCTCACTTGGATTACCAAATAGCGAGAAACGCTCCAGAATTCGTTCGGATTGTTGATTTTCAAGGTCAATTGTCCTTTGTCATCCTTTGCAAGTTCATATGAACTTTGAGGATGAGTAGTCAGCAGTTCAGCACGTTTGGAGTAAAGTTTGATTTCTTTAACCTTGCGGATGTCTATCTGAGTGAAATAATCCTTATTGAATTCATTGTCTTTCAATACATCACCTTTCTTCAGGATTTTCTGATCCTTCAGTTCTGATTTTGTGCCGTATACATACCAAGCTGTGTTCAGTGCTTGATCTTGTGCTTCAACTGTCTTTGTCTTAGATTCGTTTTCTGCACTCAGCTCGTCTACATTTTTGTTCAAGTCCATTACGGCTTCGTCAAGTTCGGCAATGCGGATGTTCTTGGCGGCCAGTTCTGCCTGCAAGGTTTCAATCTGCTGCTGTTTGGCAGCCAGTTCTGCAGTCAGGTTTTTGATTGCTTTTTTCAGTTGTGCGGACTGGTAGTTGCTTTTCTTCAGCTGTGCCTCCAGTTTGGCAATCTGTTCACGGTTTGATTTCAGTTTTTCACTGATAAAGCGGATGTCTTCTTTTATTTTGTCGGCAGACGACTGGCTCTCTAGAGTACCTTCTTTCAAGTCTACACGGTTTTCAGCTTCGTTGATTTCACGGAATCCTTCCTGGATTTCATTAAAAGAGCCCATAATCTCATCCAGCTCCGCATCGCGGTTGGATAGTTCAAGCATCAGTGAGTCGTTTTGGGCTTGCAATGAGCTTTTTTCCTGGCTGGAGTTGTTACATGCTGTCAATAATGCGGCAGCACATAAAGCGGATAAAACAACCTTTCTCATAACTTTATTGATTTAGAATTATAATTTAGTTTTCTTTTCCTCCAAGTATAATGACAATTTCTCCTCTTGGTTCAGTTTCTGTGAAGTGTGCAATGACTTCCTGCAAGGTACCCCTAACACTTTCTTCATGTATTTTGGAGATCTCTCGGCATACAGATACAGGGCGGTCAGCTCCGAAAATCTCGGCAAATTGAGTCAATGTCTTTACCAGCCGGTAGGGAGATTCGTAAAAGATCATGGTACGGGTTTCTTCTTTCAACGCATTCAGCCGGGTCATACGACCTTTCTTCTGCGGGAGGAAACCTTCAAAGCAAAAACGTTCGTCCGGCAGACCGGAAGAAACTAATGCCGGTACAAAGGCAGTGGCTCCAGGCAGGCATTGTACTTCTATGCCGTTTCTGACGCATTCCCGTACCACCAGGAAGCCCGGATCGGATATACCCGGAGTACCCGCATCTGATATTAAGGCTACGGTTTGCCCTCCCTTAATGCGGTTGACAATGCTTTCTACCGTCTGGTGTTCGTTGAACTTGTGGTGTGACTGCATGGCATTCTTGATTTCATAATGCTTCA
>ULLE01018030.1_pt1 | contig 15841 bp, 15 predicted proteins | sample 1951331 | NCBI WGS metagenome assembly ULLE01 (sample SAMEA4835518, study PRJEB28245) | human gut metagenome | biome: gut microbiome; material: fecal sample | place: Denmark | collected 2008
TGACCAAAAAATTTTTAGTGGACACTAGTGTAATAATATATTAAGACGATGAAGTGCATTTCGAGAGGATTTTAATTAGATGGCAATAAGCAAGTAATAAAAAGTTTTATCTCCATTTTTTTCAGCAAGACTTATTCTTAAATCAAAATTGATGATGGCTTTGTTAGTAAGAAATGAAGCAAATGTTTATGGAAAAAGATACAATCATAGCAGTCTTGGTTCTTTATAAAACCAAATTCTCAATGGCAAAAACAGTACAGACTTTATCCAAGTCAATGGCTATAGTAGGTTGGACAAGATTGGATATTGTTGTTTATGATAATTCTCCAGAATATAATACATCTTTTATTGATAATGAGAAGGATAATATTTATTTTGCGATTCATTATATAGCTGATTATAGTAATTCTGGTGTTAGTAAGGCTTATAATATTACCGCAAGATTAGGTAGGACATTAAATAAGAAATATCTATTGTTATTGGATCAAGATACAGAAATAGCTCTTTCTTTTTGTAAAACTATTTCCATGATTCGTGGTTCATATCCTCTAATATTTCCAATATTGGTGAATGATGGAGTTATTATATCCCCCTGCAAATACCAATTTGGTAGAGGGTCTTCTTTATCCGCGAATGAATGCACGGAAGGTCTTAAAAGGATTAATAATAAGAATTTTTTGAATAGTGGTGCTATTATTTCAATTCCTCTTTTTGAGAAGATTGGAGGTTTTGATGAGTCTCTACCTTTATATTTTAGTGACTTTAATTTCTTTAATAGGATGCGTAAAATTGTTAATTCATACTATCAAATGGATGTTTGTTGCTATCATGAGATGTCTAGTAATGATGACAGTAATATAGAGCAGTTTATAAGACGGTTTGAACTTTATTGTGATGGTGCATTAAAATGTTATAAAGATGTGCCGAATGAGTTTTTAATGGCTTCTAATATCTTACTAAGAGCAATAAAAGTTGGTATTAAACATAAAACATTAAGATTTACTATAATAGCAATGCAAAAAATATATGAGATTTTCTTTAAATAGAATTTCTATCGTGTCATTTTGCCTTTTTGTGATTTCAATTTCATTGGATCCAACAGGGACAATTTTTAGGGTGAAAGAATCGATGTTCGTTTTTTGCTTTTTTATATCATTCTTTTATCAAGAAACAAAGAAAGCAATATCAAGAGACATTCAGTTAATACTATGGTTTTGTTTACTACTTCCTATATGGGGAATTATGGTTTCCTTGATAAGGAATAATTTAGAAGATATTTCTTATGCATTTGGACATTTTAAATCATTCTTGTTTATATTTATTTTTTTCTTTCTGAGAAACTTGAATTTTGAAGAAATTAATAAAGTATTATTTATTAATGGTAATATAATTGCAATATGCACTATCTTAATATTTATTATAGCGCAGATAAACCCCAATTTATTTTCTGTTTTATATGACCAGAGTATAGAAAATGCTAATATAATTATCTCTAGACGAGAATATTATGGATTATCTATATTGGGAATTTATTTTAAAGCCGGTCCCTTGATGTTTTTTTCTTATATATATTCTTTGTATTTTTCTAACAAGGGGAGGTTGAAATTTGTATTCATTTTACTGAACTTATTTGCACTCTTAATAGCGGGTTCTCGTACTCCTACTTTAATGGTAATTATGATAACTATTTTTTTTGTATATGACAATGTGAAAATTAATCGTTTTTTTAGAAACGCATTTTTATTTGTCTGCTTTTTTTCTTTAATGTTTTTGACATATATGCTTGCAACAGAAAAGGGAGATGCGTCTAACGCTGTTAAGTATAACGATTTTAATTCTTATATAAAGAATATTTTTATAGGCATTAATCCTTTTGTTGGAGCAGGTCTTGGTAGTGTATTTTGGGGAGAAGGTAGAGGGGTGTTTCATTCATCTAGTGAACAAACATATATGGATATAATTAGAATATATGGTGCTTTTGTTGGTTTTTTTCTTATTTTACTAGTTTATTATCCTATTTTAGTTTTTTTGCATTGTAAATACCGTCATATATTGAAATATCAGCGGTTTATATTAGCTTATTTTTTATATATGATTTTAGCAGGAACAAATCCTTTATTGATTAACTCAACAGGTATGCTGGTTTGGGCTATTGGTTTAACTTTAATTTATAAAATAAAAACTAATCAGTTAATTGTTGATAAGTAACTATTCAAAATTAATTTTATACATATGAATAATTCACAAATAAATTCGTACCGACAGAAGCGAGTGCCCTGTTTATACAATAGAAAAGCGAGTCTTAGTATTGTACTTAACAGGTCTTATCCATTTGCCTTTCAATATACGTCATAGAGTTTCCGAAGAATTAAGTTCCGGGGAGTACGGGAGATAGAAAAGGAATAATCCTCTATCCTTTCATATCTTTCTCTGTTCCTTTATTTTCCGGTTTCTATGAACAGAAGCATTGTCAAGGATAATCACCGTTTTCTTTTTCAGCTCAAAAGAGAGAACCTGTCAAGATAATCCATAAGCTTGTCTGCATTGATGGATTCTTTTGTTGTAAATTATTTTTTTTGGTAATCATACCAAAGATATTAAGTTTTGCTGCCTTCTTAGACGGAATATAAATATTCTCATCTTCAAACTGCCAACCGTAGGGAACATACCCATCGGTGCACATATGACTTTCATCTGCATAAAAAGCTCTATATTCCCATGGGAATCAAGGCCCTCAAGTTCTTGTAACTTCTCTTTCATACCCCTTGGGCGTTTTCTTATTTACTTATATCTTGCATCAATGTTTCTAAAAAACGTTTGGTAAGCAGTCAAAAAAAGGCTATTAATTGAAAGGAATAACTTCGTTGCCAACCCAATTTAATATTTTATGATGAATATAAAAATATTTTCGATCATTTACTTAATAAAAAAAGTTTTATGATTTCTGTATGTATCGCCACTTATAATGGAGGTAAATATATCAAAGAACAACTTGATTCTATTCTTTTTCAATTAGGAAAAGATGATGAGGTGATTATTTCAGATGACTCTTCTACAGATGATACACTTTCTATTCTTGAGTCTTACCATGATGAGAGGATAGTGATTTTAACTAATCAAAAGTTTCATTCCCCAGTATATAATTTTGAAAATGCATTGAAGTCTGCCAAAGGGGATTTTATATTTTTGTCAGATCAAGATGATATTTGGGAACCAACAAAAGTGGAGGTTATGCTGGATTCTCTTAAATTTAAATCATTGGTTGTATCCGATTGTTGTGTTATTGATCAGCATAAAAAAATAGTTTGTGATTCATTATTTAATAGCAAAATTCCAACAGTTGGAATTCTGAGTAATATACTTCATAACCATTATATTGGTTGTTGTATGGCATTTCGTCGGGAGGTTTTAAATAAGGCTTTGCCTTTTCCTCCTTCTTTAGCAATGCATGATATTTGGATAGGATTATGTGCTGCCACTTTTTATTCTGCAACATTCATTCCTAATCGTCTTATTAAATATAGGAGGCATGGTAATAATGCATCACCGGAATTGGGGAAAAGTGATTTGCCATTACTGTATCGGATACAATATCGATGGATTCTAATTATGGCTCTTCTGAGAAGAATATTGCAAAAGAACTGCACTTTTAGTAAGCGTTCTCAAATTACTAACAATATATGATACTATTAGTTTCACTTTTCGGGGATATATATACAAATAATTCACGTATATCTAATATATTTCACTATACATCAAATCTGACTATAAATGTTGTAACTTCTGACTTTAATCATGGAAGTAAAAGATATAAAGAATGTATAGATAATATCAATAATCATTATCTTCATGTTCCTGCATATAAAAAGAATATTTCTATTGAGCGTATATATAGTCATATCGTTTTCGCCTATAGATTAAAAAAGTTTTTGAATTCACTTCAGGAAATTCCAACAGTCATTTATTGCGCTATGCCTACTTCAACTGCAGCTTATGTTTGTGGGAAATATTGCAAGAAACATGGTGTGAAGTTTGTGATAGATGTAATTGATTTATGGCCTGATTCTTTAAGGCCGATTGTAGCTGGAATAAAAAATAGGCTTTTGAATCTTTTTATTTTCCCTTGGAAGTATATTACTATACAATCATATAAGATGGCAGATGTAATATTGGGAGAATCAAAAAAATATGTCAACGAAGCTGCTTTCTATAATCATAGGGCGCCTATATATCCTTTATATTTAGGAGTTGATAAGAAGGGAGTGAAGAAACTTGTAGCTGAAAGTAAGCTTACTCTAAATAAATCAAATGAAGAGAGGTGGATTGGTTACGCCGGCAGCTTGGGTATGAGTTATGATTTTGAATCATTGATAAAAGGGGTGGCTGTTCTTAATGGAAAATATCAATATAAACTTTTTTTTATAGGAGATGGAGTATGCCGTGCTAAAGTAGAGAATCTTATAAATCAATATTCTGTAAATGCGGAGATTACGGGTTTTTTGAAATATGGTGATTTATTAAAGTATTTATCTTATTGCGATATTGCGGTGAATATCTTCCGTGATAAGACGAAAGTTGTACATAGTTATAAGTTCAATGATTATGTAGCAACAAATTGTTTTATTTTAAATTCTTTGCTAGGAGAAACAGCTGATATGGTTGACCGATATAAGGTTGGGCTCAATTTTGATTTTAAGGACAATACTTTTGATAAGGTACTTCTACAGTGTTTGGAATTTTGGGATGAATATAGGGAGTGGAAGTTGAATAATGAGAGATTGGTGGATGAACTCCTTGATAAGGAAGCCATATATTCTCAAATAGAAACTATTTTATCAAAATAAATATTATGTATAAATGTTTCTTTAAACGGTTGATTGATTTCATCATAGCTTTGTGTACACTAGCTTTTATCTGGCCCATTTTATTGCTTATTACCATTGGGTTGTATTTTGCCAATAAAGGTGCAGGAGCATTCTTTACTCAGGAGCGTCCTGGAAAGGATGGAAGAATATTCCGTTTGATAAAGTTTAAAAGTATGACGGATGAGCGAGATGCAGAAGGCAAATTATTGCCGGATGCTAAACGATTGACTCATGTGGGTAAATTTGTTCGTGCCACTAGTATTGATGAGCTTCCGCAATTGATTAATGTTTTGAAGGGGGATATGGCATTGATAGGTCCACGCCCTTTACTACCTCAATACTTGTCATTGTATAGTAAAGAGCAAGCAAGAAGACATGAAGTTCGTCCGGGTATAACGGGTTGGGCACAGGTGAATGGTCGTAATGCTATTAGCTGGACGAAGAAGTTTGAGTTGGATGTCTGGTATGTGGACCATTGCTCTTTATTGCTTGATTTGAGAATTATAGTGTTAACAGTGAAGAAAGTATTTGTGAAGGAAGGTGTAAACTTTGGATCGGAAGTAACAATGCCTCCCTTTATTGGTGACAACTAAAAGAGTAGTGAGAAATATTATTGAGAAGAAGTGATTAAAATAATATAGTTGGTTTAATTAATAAATGTAGAATAATGCGGGATATTGCTATTTATGGTGCGGGTGGTCTTGGAAGAGAGATTGCTTGCGTATTGAAAAAGATTAATATGGTTACGCCAACTTGGAATTTACTTGGTTTTTTTGATGATGGTTTAGAAGTTGGAACGAAGAATGAATACGGTGAAGTATTGGGTGGCATGAATGTGCTGAATTCGTATATAGGTTCGTTAGCCCTAGTGATAGCGATTGCTAATCCCGTTACTATTCGGAAAATTGTGAGTAATATTATGCTGGAAGGAATTGAATATCCAAATATAATTTCTCCTGATGTAAAATATATGGATGAGAATAACTGTTCGATTGGAAAAGGTAATTTTATTAATGTGGGATGTTTGTTGAGTTGTCATGTGGGTATAGGGGATTTTAATCATTTTGGCGCTTTTTCTACGATAGGTCATGATACTCAAATAGGTAGCTATAATGTGATAATGCCTTCAACTCAAATTTGTGGCTGCGTTTCGGTTGGTGATATTAATTTCTTCGGCATAAGCTCTATTGTGTTACAAGGATTAAAAGTAGGTCATAAAGTAACAATGGGCTGTCATAGTGTATTGATGGCCGATGCTAAAAGTGAATATACTTATTTTGGGAATCCAGCAAAACCAATAATAAAAAAAGTAGAATGGGGGGATTGAAAGGAAAGACTGCCCTCATTACAGGGTGTAATCGAGGAATAGGTAGGGCAATAATGCAAGAACTGGTTGCCGGTGGAGCCAATATTATAGCTTGTACTCGTAAACAGACAGCTGAGCAGGATGCTTTCTATAGGCAATGCCAATCAGAATATGGAATACAGATATATCCTATCTATTTTGACTTGTCTGATGAGGATGCCATACGGATTGCTTTAAAAGAAATATACTCTTTAAAAATTGTCATAGATATACTTGTGAATAATGCCGGTATATTGAATACGGACGGGTTACTCCGATTGAAGATGGAAGATGCTCATAGGGTGATGCAAGTGAATTATTTTGCTCCCCTGCAGATTACACAAGGAATTGTGAAATTGATGTTGCGCTCAAAATCGGCATCTATAATCAATGTGGCATCTATTGCAGCCTTGAAACCGACTGTGGGTAACACTGTATATGGAGCCAGTAAAGCAGCCCTTATAAGTATGACTACTTGTTGGGCAAAAGAACTTGCATCAGCCAAGATTCGAGTGAATGCTGTAGCACCGGGGTATCTTGATACGGATATGAGCACCTCTGTTGATAGCAAGGTGATGGGGCAACTGGTTAATGATACATCATTGAAAAGATTGGGTACTGTGGAGGAAGTGGCTAAAGTCGTTTCATTTCTTGCCAGTGATGATTCGTCATATATTGACGGTGAAGTTATAAAAATTACGGGGGGATATAGAATATGATTGAAAATAAAATAATTAGCCTGGAAAAAGATTGTTATGATATGAAACTTAAGGCTCTTGAAATGGCTTTAAGTACGGGCAGTAACGGTTCTCATATAGGTGGAGCTTTCTCTGCCATGGAGATATTTGCAGCGCTCTATTCGGTAGCCCATGTGGATGATACATTTGACGAGAAAAGGGACCGGATAATCGTCAGTAAGGCACATTGCGTTTTAGCCTACTATACGGCTTTGTGGAAGAAAGGCCTGCTGTGTGAGAAAGATTTATCCACATTTGATAAGAATGGTACCTCTTTTCATGGACACCCACATCGGAATTTAACTTATGGAATAGAATTCTCGGGAGGTAGTCTTGGCTTGGGGCTATCTTATGCTGTAGGAGTAGCTTTGGCTATGCAGAAAAAGCACCAGAGTAATAAAGTCTATGTGCTATTGGGTGATGGAGAGTGTGACGAGGGAATCGTATGGGAGTCATTGATGTCTATTGCAAATTTCAAACTGGATAATCTAATAATCATTGTAGATAGAAATGGCTATCAACTAGATGGTCCTACCAAAGAAATCATGAACCAATACTCTTTGGAAGAAAAGTTCAAGTCGTTTGGTTTGGAAGTGGAGGTCGTAAATGGGCATTCTATAGAGGAGTTGCTATGCGTTTTGAATAAGCCATCTGACGTATCAAGGGTGATTATCGCAGATACAGTAAAAGCGAATGGCATTTCATTTCTGATGAATAATAAGATGGCGCATCATTGCGTGTTGTCATTGAAGAAATATGAAAAAGCTGTAGAAGATATAAAAGCAATGTATGATGGGAAATAGTAAGATTAATCCTAAGATTTATTCTGCTTTAGGACAAGGTGGAAGTATGTTTGGTATTACATTGCCCGATGTGGCTCGGAAAAAGGATAATGTGATTGTTCTCTCGGCTGATATGTCAACACCTGCCGGACTTGATAAATTCAAATCCTTGTATCCAGACAAGTTTTTCAACTTAGGAATTGCTGAGCAAAACATGATTGGAGTGGCAGCTGGATTGACGGATGAAGGATATAAAACAATATCAGTAGCCCAGGCTTGTTTTGTTTCAATGCGTTGCTTTGAACAAGTCCGCCAATTCTTGGGGTATATGCATTCGGCACAAGTTCTTGTGGGGATTGGTTCCGGATTTTCGTTGACACTAATGGGAAATACCCACTATGCGTTGGAGGATATTTCATTGATGAAAACAATTCCCGGTATGACGGTGATAGCTCCTTGTGATGCATTGGAGGCAATGAAGGCTCTTGAAGCTGCAGTACAGTTGGAAAGCCCCGTATATATTCGCTTGTATGGGGGAACTGCAACTCCTATTGTCTATCACGAGGATTTTGATTTCAAAGTGGGCAAGTCTGTCACTCTGCGAAAGGGGAAGGATTTGCAGATCATAGCTACCGGAAGTATGGTGTATATGGCTATGCAGGTAGCTGAAATTTTAGCAGGGAAAGGAGTTTCTGCTTCTGTTGTCGATATGCATACTGTCAAACCTCTGGATATTGAAGTTATAGATTTTAATGCGCCTTTCATTGTTTCTCTTGAAGAACACCGTATGGTTGGAGGTATGGGCGACTCCTTGGCAGATTACTTATCACAATATAACTCACATCCTAAATTGCTGAAAATAGGAGCTTCGGATAGTTTTTCCATAGTGGGTGACTATCCTTATATGATGGAACAGAACGGATTATCAACTGATAAAGTCGTAGAACGGATTATGTCATTTATAAATAGATAGATTATGAACGTAAAAGAAAAAGTATTTGAGATTGTAGCTTCTGTCTGTGAAACGGAAGTATCCAATGTTAATGAGAATAGTACAATCGGTGATTTTCCCCAATGGGATTCTATGGGACATTTGACAATCCTTTCTAATGTAGAAGAGGCCTTTGATATCAATTTTGAGCCGGAAGAGATGATGGATCTGGAAGATGTCCATGATATCATAGCAGCTGTGGAGGAAAAGTTGTAATAATTATGGTGATAGAGGAAATCATATATCGGCATTCAATTACTTCTCCCGAAAAGACGGCCGTCATTTCGGGGGAAGTGACTGTCTCTTATCGTGTCTTGTGGAACAATATCAAGCATACGGCTGCCTATTTCATTTCTAAGGGAGTGGGAAAGGGCGACCGGATCATTGTCTCTGCAAGTAAAAATATAGATTTCATTTATGCCTATTTTGGAGCGCATCTGGCAGGGTGTATTTGTGTCCCGATTGATCCGGAGACCAATGTAACCCGTCTGGAAAGGATCATTGATTGTGCAGCACCTTCCATGATTATCGGCGAGCTACGCAATAAAGGGGGACATGAGGTGCTTCCGTTCACAGAGATAGGATTCGATAAGGATTTTGATGTGGTTTTTCCTCAAGAGAGGGATATTGCCGACCTTCTGTTTACTACCGGTACCACCGGTATGCCCAAAGGGGTGGTTTTGTCCTACTCCAACCAATTGTCCGCTGCAAATAATATAAATACTTTCATAGGGAATACTTCCGAGGATATTGAATTGCTGGCTTTGCCTATCAGTCATTCTTTCGGCTTGGGCCGGCTGAGATGTGTACTGGCTAAAGGCGCCACTCTAGTCCTCTTGGGCAGCTTTGCCAGCATGAAGAGATTCTTCGGTGAGATAGAAAGATGCAGGGTCACTGGTTTTGGTATGGTGCCTGCCAGCTGGGCCTATATTGCCAAGATGAGTGCGGATAGGATTGCCCGATATGCCTCCCAATTGAGGTATATAGAGATAGGCAGTGCATTTATGCCGAAAACTGAGAAAGAGAGATTGATGCGTCTGTTGCCTGATACCAAGATATGTATGCACTATGGGTTGACCGAAGCTTCGAGAAGCGCTTTTATCGATTTCCATACCGATATGGAACATTTGGATTCAGTGGGCAAGTCTTCTCCCGGTACGGAAATTGTCGTTTGTGATGAACAAGGAAATTTACTTGCGGCAGGGCAGGAGGGCGAGTTGTGCGTAAAGGGCGGACATGTGTGTGCTGGCTATTGGGGAGTATCAGAAGATATCTTCAGGAATGATTTTTATAACGGCTATTTCAAAACCGGAGATTGGGGCTACATTGATCACTCCGGCTATATATACCTGAAAAGCCGTAAAAAGGAGATTATCAATGTCGGCGGGAAAAAAGTCAGTCCGATTGAGGTCGAAGAGGCCTTGAACTCCATTCCGGGTATTGAGGAGTCTGCATGCATCGGTGTGCATGATGATGTGATGGGAGAAGTCGTGAAGGCTTTCATCGTTGGCTGCCTGACGGAAGAGGATGATGAAAGGGTCCGGAAAGAGATGGCGGCTCTGGTGGAGAATTATAAGATACCGGTCTATCTGGAACATATTGATAGTATTCCCCGAACAACATCGGGCAAGATACAACGGTTATTATTGAAATGATTATGAATGAACGAAGCATGGTTGAAGAACTGTTGAACAGACCTCCTTATGACGGGAGTGAAGAATGTGATAATTTGTTTATAGAAGCTCTGCGTGATGAGCTTGTTTTCCACTATGAGCACAATGAGATGTATCGGCATTTTTGTGAGAGGAAGAACTTTAATCCTCATGAGCCGATTCATTCGGTGGATGAACTTCCGCCAGTGGCCGTCAGTGTGTTCAAGGAATTGGGATTCAACCTGAATTCAGTTCCCCGGGAAGAACTGACTTTGGCATTACAGTCCTCTGCCACTTCTGGAATACCGAGTACCGTAGTCATTGATAAGATAACAGCAAAAAGACAAGGTAAAGCAATGGTAAAGGTGGTCAGTGAATTCATTGGCAAAGAGAGGAAACCTTTCCTGATTATGGATATTGATCCCCGTTCTGCCTCCAGAAAATTGCTTGGAGCAAGATTTGCCGCGGTGACCGGGTATCTTAAGTTTGCGAGTAAAGTCGGTTATTTCTTGAAAGCGGATGAGAACGGTCTCTCATATTTTGATGTGGAAGGCATTCAGGCATTTATAAAAGAATTGCCATCCGGACAGCCTGTTGTGGTTTTTGGATTCACTTATATATTGTATCAACATGTATTGAAGTCAATACTGGAATCAGATGTGAGACTGCATTTGCCTAAAGGTTCCAAGATAATCCATATTGGCGGTTGGAAAAAATTGGAAAGTGAGAAAATAAGCAAAGAACTTTTTAATGAGCAATTAGCGCGGTGCTTTGGCATTTGTCCGGAAGATGTCATCGACATTTATGGATTTACAGAGCAGATGGGGTTGAATTATCCGGATTGTGCCTGTGGCTGTAAGCATGCCTCTTCTTATGTGAAAGTCCTGGCCCGCGATACCGTTACAAGAAGTGTCCTTCCGGCGGGAAAGGAAGGGATGCTTGAATTTATAACTCCTATTCCTCATTCTTATCCGGGCAATGTAGTATTGACAGATGATATCGGCATTCTGGAAGATTCGCCTTGTCCTTATGGACGTCCGGGACAGAGGTTCCGTATTGTCGGACGGTTGAAGAAAGCGGAGGTCAGAGGATGTGGGGATATTCTTTCCTCCAAGTTGGTGTTTCAACAGAAAGAAGGGACGGAAATAAAGTCGGACTCTCATCTGGACATTCAATATTTTAGGGGAACTTTGAAAGGAAATACGGGAGAGGAGCAGCTGCAGGGTATTATTTCTTGTCTGAATGATAAACTGGACTGGCTTCGGCAGCAACCGGTCGAGGCACTGATTGGCATCATTGGTGAAGTCGCAAAGAAATGGCTGTCCGATGAACGTTTTTCCTTTTTGAAGGACAAAGGCTTGCTGTTCTTGTCGAATTGGTGTGAAGCGTCTCATTTAAGGCAGATAGCCGAAGAGGGTCTGAGGGGGAATATAAGGTATTGCGATACCTTCTTGCATTTTCCAAATTCTTCAAAACATTTCTTGAAGGCAAATTCGCGAGGACTGGCTTGTCATTGGATGGCAGGCAATGTACAAATATTAGGTGTGTTTGCCTTGGTCCAATGTATCATAACTAAAAATGTGAACTTATTAAAGGTCTCTGCCAAGGATGACGGTGTGTTCCGTGCGCTTTTGAATGCGTTTGAAGGAGTTACTTATACAACTGAGGATGGCTATACACTTGAAGGTTCGGCTCTGATGGATACTGTGGCTGTTGTATATTTCTCGAGAGATGCCAAAAAATTGGGAGAGTTGATGTCCGGGTCTGCCCAGGTCAGAATTGCATGGGGAGGGAAAGAGGCGGTTGAGACGGTGGCAAAGTATCCTTCGATGATTGACTGTGAGACAGTTGTTTTCGGCCCCAAATTGTCTTATGCGGTAATTGCTAGGGAGGAACTGTCATCGGAGCATGCTGCGAAGAAATTGGCAAGACGGGTGTCGGTAGATGTATCTGTTTTTGACCAGTCCGGTTGTGCATCACCTCATAATCTTTATATTGAGAAAGGAGGAATAGTTACTCCTGAACGTTTCTGTGAAATTTTAGCGGAGGCATTTCCCAAAACGGAAGCCCAAATTCCTAAACCATTCATATCTCCGGAACAGATATCTGCTGTTCACTCGTCCAGGGGAGTGTATGATTTTAAAGGTAGAGTTTGGGGAAGTGATACGATGTCATGGACAGTACTCTATTCAGAGGACAATGAACTTTGTAAGCCAGTGTATTCACGTGTGCTTATGGTACATCCGGTGGATCACATAAATGATGCATTGGTACATGTTCAAGATTATATCCAGACGATTGGCATTGCCGCTCCTGAAGATAAGGCCATTGATTTTGCAAATAAGGCTACAATGGCAGGTGTTGCCCGATGCCCTTTGATAGGCAGGATGTTGAACTTTGAAATGCCGTGGGATGGACTGTTTCTGATTGACAGATTGGTCAGATGGAATACCTTGGGCGGCCCTCTTTGTTGACGGGCAAAGTGGAAATGATTGAGATTGTTCGGATTGTCAATTCTGTATTTGAATCAAATACCTATTTGGCAATAAGCAGGAATTGTGACCTGTGTTTTTTGATTGATTGTGGAGATCCTGCCCCTATAATTGAGAACATAAACAATCGGGGATTACATTTGAAAGGTATTTTCATTACCCATTCCCATTTTGATCATATATATGGCTTGGATTCCATCATTGATGAATATCCGGAAACTCCCATCTATATCTCTGCTTTGGGAAAGGAAGGCTTGTACTCCGATAAATTGAATTTATCGCGCTATAGTTTGTGCCCTTATGTATTTCAACATTATAGTGTCATGAAAGAACTGAAAGAAGGGGATACTGTATATTTATATGGAAGTGCTGGAGTGGAAGTTTATGAGACTCCCGGTCATGATAGAAGTTGCCTGACTTACAAGTTTGGCAATTGTTTGTTTACAGGTGATGCGTTTATACCAGGGCTAAAGGTGCCCGCTTCATTTCCTAACAGCAATAAAGTATCCGCAGAACTATCCCGACAACGTATTCTTTCTTTATCGAAGGGGTGTCGTTTATATCCCGGTCATGGTGAGAATTATGAGAACTTTCAGCCGGAAGTATATTTATAGGCTGTTTTATTGGCTATTTATCCCCTATTATGTGAGGCGGAAGAGTTCTTCTTCTGTCGAATGAACCTGATTTATTTTACAAAGAAATGGATAAGAGAATATATCTTTGCCTCGCCCACATGAGCGGCAAGGAGATGGGCTTCATACAAGAAGCCTTTGATACCAACTGGGTTGTTCCTCTCGGACTGAACGTGAATGCCTTCGAGCAGGATTTGGAACGCTTCATTGGGCGGAATAAAAAGGTGGTGGCTTTAAGTGCCGGTACTGCTGCTGTGCATCTGGCCCTGCTTGCTTGCGGAGTTGCTCAAGGTGATGAAGTGATAGTACAGAGCTTCACTTTTTGTGCCTCTTCCCATCCGGTGACCTACCTTGGTGCCACTCCGGTATTCGTGGATTCTGAGGCTGATACATGGAACATGGACCCGGTTCTTCTGGAGCAGGCTATCAGGGACCGTATCGACAAGACCGGCCGGAAGCCCAAAGCGATTGTTCCGGTGGCTTTGTATGGAATGCCCTACAAGACAGACCAAATCATGTCGGTGGCAGATAGATATGATATTCCGGTCATAGAGGATGCTGCCGAAGGCTTTGGAAGCAAGTTTGACGGGCAAGTCCTCGGAACTTTTGGCAGATACGGTGTGCTTTCATTCAATGGTAACAAGATGATAACCACCAGCGGTGGCGGTGCCCTAATTTGCCCGGATGAAGAGTCCAAGCGTGAGATAATGTTCTATGCTACCCAGGCCCGTGAGTCCTATCCCTACTACCAGCATGAGCGTATAGGCTATAATTATAGGATGAGTAACATTTGTGCGGGTATCGGCCGCGGCCAGATGACGGTGGTGGATGAGCACATAGCGCACCATAAGCATCTGTGCGGTCTGTATCGTGAGCTGTTGGCCGATGTGGAGGGAATCACGCTTCATGAGAATCCTTCCGGATGCTATGACAGCAATTATTGGCTGAACACGGTACTGCTTGACGAGAATCTGCATGTGAAGGGTGAGGAAGATGCCTACCGTGAGACTGTGAAAGGTGCCGTGGGTGGTGCTGCGGGTGTTACGCATGAGTCGGTGAGTGCCCATACCTCTTGCGAGCCCAACCGTAATGTGGAGGCCATGCGTGTTTGCTTGGATAAAGCCGGTATCGAGAGCCGTCCCTTATGGAAGCCCATGCATCTCCAGCCGGTTTATGCGGCTAATCCTGCCTATGTGAATGGTGTCAGTGAGGGCTTGTTCAAACGTGGTCTTTGCTTGCCGAGCGGTCCTTATGTGACGGATGAGGATGTGAGATACATAGTGAATGAAATGAAGAAGAGTATACTATGAAACTACATAGTATCAATTTTTTATGAACTAATTTCAGAAAACAGCTTCAGTGGGGCTGTTTTCTTTGTTTATAGGCATATTTAAGATGGTTACCGAGAAGTCTTCCCTGGCTTTGGGGGATGTCCATAATGTGATCCTCTGTGATAGAGAGTCATAGTTGTGTGTTGCCACTCTTACTTGAATAACCGTTCTTTGGTGGTGAATAATAACCAATAAACGTTTATCAATTATGGCAGTAGTAGCTTATTTAAGAGTAAGTACAGAAAAACAGTTTTTAGAGAATCAGCGCGAGGAAATTATACGCTTTGCGGAGAAGAATGGGTTGAGCATCGACAGATGGTACATGGAGACGGTCAGCGGAAAAGTGAGTAGCAAAGAGCGTAAACTGGCGGGCTTGTTGGACCGGATGAAACCGGGAGACTCCTTGATTATAACGGAGATTTCGCGGCTTAGCCGGACACTGCTGGAGATAATGACCATTCTTAACTCCTGCATCAAAAGGGGAGTGGTGCTGTACAGTACCAAAGAGGGGTATGTGTTCCAGAATGACATCAACAGCAAAGTGCTGGGATTTGCTTTTGGACTGATGGCCGAGATAGAGCGTAATCTGATTTCCATGCGCACCAAAGAAGCCTTGGAACGACGGAGGAAAGAAGGAAAACATCTGGGCAGGAAGAAAGGGGACACACCCAAGATGAAGATACTCTATGCGAACAAGAGGAAACTTGTAAGGGAGCACCAAAGAGGAGAGTCGTGTGCCGAACTTGCCCGGCAGATGGGAGTGTCACGGACTACGATGTTCCGTTTTCTGAGACGTTATTGAGCAATTCGGCTAAACGAAGGTGTCAAAGGTGGGATTCCTTTTGACACGCTTCGTGTGGGCTACTTATTCGGCCGATACTTCTTTCTCTTTCTTTTCCTTCCACTCTTTCCCGCGCTTGTGCAGGTTTTTCAGCTCGAATGACAGCATGATACGGAAGAAGCCTATAATCAGGAATGCAAACGAAATCATGTACACGGCGTAAAGGGCGCCTA
>ULLE01002161.1_pt1 | contig 15756 bp, 27 predicted proteins | sample 1951331 | NCBI WGS metagenome assembly ULLE01 (sample SAMEA4835518, study PRJEB28245) | human gut metagenome | biome: gut microbiome; material: fecal sample | place: Denmark | collected 2008
TAAAATATAAAAAAGGTAACAATTTTATATTTACAATGGTAACTTATGGTGCTATAATAAACATAAAAGTAGAGAAAGAGAGGTTTTACACATGGCTAGAAAAAAGATTGGACCAATAACCAGTTTAGGAAATGGAGACAAACTTACTGTTCAAAAAAGTTTACCGCTGTTTTCCTTGTGGCGTTCCGAGCTATCGCTTGCAGAATTTAAGATACTTGACACTTATTTATCACGAATAGACAGTCACAAGCCAGACAGGAGAACGGTTGTTTTCGAGAAAGGCGAACTTGAAAAAATTTTAGGAGTAAAAAAAATCAACAATCAAGACCTCAAGGCAAGATTAAAACATCTTATGGGAAATGTAATAGAAGTGCAAGATGATAGTGAAAAACAAGGTTTTAGATTGGTGACGTTATTTGAAGAAGCAACGGCAGAGCAAGATGATTACGGTCTGTGGCAAGTAAAGCTAGAGTGTTCTCAAAAAGCAATGAAGTATTTTTTTAATATTGAAAACCTCGGATATCTTCGGTATAAGCTGCGCTGCATAACATTACTCACAAGCCGTTATACGTATATCATGTTTACGTATCTTGAGCAAAACCGTTTTCGAAAAAATTGGGAAGTGCAGCTTGATGAATTAAGGCAAATACTTGATTGTGATAAAGAGGAACTGTATAAAGAATACAAGTTCTTTAATCAAAAGATATTGAAACGTGTTCAGAAAGAAATGGATGAAAAAACTGAATGTCGGTATACATATGAGCCAATCAAGAAAGGCCGGACTGTCGTTGGTATCAGATTTGAGGTTGAAACACTTCCAAAGTTGGAGGTAAAAGTTCCAGAAGCGCCAGCGCCGAAAGAAGGGGAGCCAGATCGCCCGATGTGGGAAGCTGCATTGAAAGAATGGAAGTTATCACAGGCACAATTGGACGAGCTTCAAACATTGCTCGTAACAGTGCCAACTCATAAGTTGCCTAGCTGTCAGAAGGAAGATCTGGAAAAGGCTTACTACCAATATATGGCGCAGAAGGCAGCAGAGATTAAGCGCAGGGATGAACAGAAGCGCATCCGGAGCCGCTATTCTTATCTTAGAAAGCTTATGCAAGAGGATATTGCATCAAAACCACCGCAGGAAGGAAATCAGCAATCACAGGCGGTTGCAAGGGGGACACAGGCATTCCAAAACTTTACAGAGCGTAAGAATAACAATTATACAGGCAAGATTATGGATAAGTTGAGAAGTGATTTAAAGGAATTTCAGGAAAATCAAAGTTGCTGAAACATCAATAGCAGGAGAATTTTGCTTCCCCTGCTATTTTTTTATTGGTCCAGATATTCACTCCCAAACTTTTTCTCAAATTCGTTTAATGCTTCTTTGTGGAGCTTAAAAACATGTCGTTGTGTAAAATGTAACTCATCTACTATTTCACACCATTGTTGCTGTGCAACGTAACGCTTGAACAGTATATTATAATACTTGAACTCAAGCTGCTCCATTTGAGCAATGATTTTAGATTTTAAATCCACAAAAGAATCAATCATTGAATCAATTTCGCGTTCCATATCTACCAACTTACAAATCGTAGATGCAGTCTTGTCTGTGGCATGTCCAGTTTGCACATTGACATCTTTTACACAACTCGGAACTGAACAAAGCATATTCTTTAACTGTGTTTTTTCATAGATCTTGTTTGATATTTTAAGATCAAGTACGCTAATTTGTGAAAGATAGTGTTTTGTATCCATACATGTCTCCAATCTTAATAGATGCTGTTAATGATTCTTGTTGGTCTTGGTTTTCTGCGCTGTATGCGTAATGCGAAGTTTGCAAATGTATCTGGTACGTCATCAAGCTGCTTTTTTCCACTGGTGGAATACTGAGCCAATAGAGACATCATTACACCGTATGGCTCTTTTGGTGTATAGAGTTTTTTGTCTTTAAAGACAACGTGCTGCAGTATCCAGTTTGAGCACTGATATATTCTTGCTTCCTTATTCGTTTCGGTCATTCGAGATGATATGTTGCAAATCCAGCCTTTTTCAAGGACGCGTTTATCAACTTCCAGAGAGACACGGTCTCCGCCACTATTACCCTCAAACTCGCAATCTTCAACCTTGTTGTCAGCAAGGAGATTTGCGGAATTTTCGTACTGGGCTTCATAGTCAGAAGAATTGCTGCACACACAGTCTACGCAGTAATACAAATCTTTTCCTTCGTACTTTATAAGTACTGGAAGAACGAAGAAATCAGTACCTGTTGATTTTGTATCGGCTTGAGCAGTGATACGTTCAATTTTCGAGGTCGGAAGCTCCTTGTATCGCATGATTTTTTCTTCTGGAAACAGTAGTCCTTCTCTTTCGACTGGCTGTTGCATGTAAAGGCAGTTGTATGACACGTCATCCATCAACAGCGCTTGCTTTGCAAAGAACTCCTTTGTAAAGCCACCTATTGCATAGTCAAAGTTGCTGTCGCCTGTCTCCGGGTCTGTGGCAGGAATAGAAATAACCCTTACGCGGTTGTTTCCATCGTATATATCTATCAGCCTTCCAATAACATCTTGAGTTGACCAACGTGTTGCTTGCATGATCTCTTTGCAAGGATTATTATTGCTATCAACTGTTTTTCGCTGCAATGCATCTACAGTATAAGCTCCCCACATCTTGTCGAGGTAGTTCTTGTTCAAGGCTTCTTCTAGGCTACCTATCATATCATCGGTAAGTAAAAATTTGCTTGCGCGAACTTTTCCGGCACTCTTCGCACCTACAGATGTTGTTTGCAAAGATGGAAATGGCTTATATTTTCCAACATTGAATTGTTGCATCAATGCATTTGTAGATGTAATTTTCAAGTCTGGGAAGATATCGTGCCAAGCGTATTCAAGTGCATCATCAACCATTTGATAGACACCATCGTAATACATTCGCGTAATATCGCCTGAGTGCGAATAGAACAGGCTGTAATCGTCTGGAAACCAACCAATTACGGCTGAATGGAAGAACTTGAGTAGGGTTGTGTTATGCGTAACAATATAATCGTCAGTGACATATAAATGTGACGGATCATCAATATATATACACTGGCATTCATCAAGCCCGACATATTTAATTGATTTTATTCTACAGTATTCAAAATGGTTGAAGTTTTCACCAGAAATGCAAGGTATGTAAAAGTGAGTTGGTTTGTAAAGCATTCTTGAAGTCTCTACAACTTTTTGACATTCAAAAACTCCAAGTGAAGTTTCGTAAACTGATAACCATAAATGATTATCAGATGCTCTACATTTATAACCGTTTTCAAGCGTTATTTCATAAATTTTACGTAAACCTTGGGGAAAGATTCCAGTTACGGTTGATTCATTGCCATTCGCAGCAAATACTTTGTCGCCAACCTTTAAATCGCCCATCCGAACAAAACCGTTCGGAGTAAGTACCTTTGAATATAATGGCTGTGCCTTGCCCGTACCAGGCGGCATGGATATACACAGAATGTCGTACTTATCATCAAGCATACCTTGATAAGACTCTATAAGTTGGAACTTCTCGAACTGCTTAATCTTTGGCTTGTAGAACATCTTTCGAGGTTCGCGCTTGTGCTCTAAGAATAGTAAATAATCATTGAATATTCTTGCTCGTGCACCATTCAGATAGGTCTGCCAATACAGTTTGTCCCACTCGTCACCCTCTACTTTTCTGTTGCGGTTGCAGTACCATCGGACATAGCTATTTACATGGTCGCCATACCCTCTATACGCATCAAGATTCTTGAAATCACGATTTGGTATAAACTCATTAGCGTCAAGCAGAATCAGTCTTGCTCCGCCACATAAGGTGCTGAGCTGGCTGTATGTAGGCTGCATGATGATCTGGCGCTGTATATTCTCCACACGTTCTTTATGCTGTCTTAACTCTAACAAAAAAAGAGGCTCCTCCTTTCTTAACATTTAAAGAAGAGCCTCCATTTTGGCTGTTACATAATCACCATTTTGATTATGCCGTTTTAATTATAATGATTCAGGCAGAAAGCCCCTCCCGTTCGCAAGAACGCGCGTGGGAGTATCACTTTCTTACTATGTCTTCTCTGTTTACCCAACCGTAGACGTTATCGCCTATGATGTGATACTGATGCTTGCCACTCTCGCAAATACTTGTTACAGTTGCAACCTCTGGAACTGCAGTGATTGGCTTATCGGCCCATGCTGACATATACTGTTTATTGCCCGTGAATTGGACTTTATCGCCTAAGTTTATAACTTGTGCGTTGGCATTTGGAGAATAGCTGTAATAGCCACTTCCTGCCTTTGTAAAGGCATATCCGCAAGCCTCTCCCGGCCATACAATCTTATACCAACCAGAAGCGGTGATTTCAAGGACCTCTACGGCTACAGAGGTCTTGATTGTGTCGAGCTTCTTTGCAGATGTATCTGCCCCTGTGCGGATGTTCATAGGCGTGAGCGCAACTGCTGTTCCAATGCCTTTGCCACAAAAGCTCGTATTGCCTTCTGTGCTGTTTTGAGATGACTGGCTACCAGATTGTCCAGCCTTTGCGCCATTGTCAAGGACAACTACTGTGTGACCTTGTGTGCAAGTACAGAGAATGTCTCCTCTCAATAGGTAATCTGAGAACTTGGTATACTTTGCATCTGTCAAGATATCAAACAGTTTTGTTTTGTTCAAAATTTTAACTTCTATTAGAGTTGAAAACCACTCAATCTCTCTCTGTGCTGCAAACGCAACACACGTACGAACAAGGCTGCTGCAATCCGTATTTGCAGTAACATTTACCTTTGAGCAATCCCATCCATACTGTTTTGATTTGTCGTATAGCTCCCATGATCCGTCCTGATTGTAACCAATCAAATTGTTGGCGCACGCTGCTTCCATGCACTGTGCAATGCGCTCACGCACTGCTGCATCTTTAGCACGGATAACTACCCACCCCTTATCATGGCGATACCATGCTTCTACAGCTACTTCCTGCCCTGTCTGATCTCCTGCCTGTCCGCCAATCACTTTTCCATTCTCATCAATTCTCGCCGAACCTACTCTAACCATTTATTTTCCTCCATTCAGTGTAAAAAAGCCAATCTTCTGCTAATATGTCTTCAACAGAAGGTGTCCAGTCAATTTGTGTACCATTTGAATACACAAGAGCAATAGTTGTTTTGCTATTTTCTACAAGTTTAAGATATATTTTTTTCTCATGCCAGGCTTTACGTGTTATTTCGCAACCGTCTTTGAGTGCAAAAAGAGCATGGTTAAAAGAAAATGGTCTTGAGAAGTAGAATGCTCCCAATTTCGAACGATCTGCTTCATCTGCCGGATACCAGTCAATTGCATATAAAGCCTCAAATACATAATCAATATGATCTTGGTCATTCATTGCGAAAAGCTTTTCGTCTGTATGCCCTGTAGGATATTTGATCATAATTGTCTTCCGTTCATTATCCCAATACCAAATTTCAGGATATTTTCGGCGTTTCATTGGGATTCCGTCCTGCATGTTGAAAATTGCTATTCTTGAATCCATGGTGCTTAATCCTCTTCGTAGATGATATCTAGCCCATACGCAACAGCTGCATCATGTTCGATACGGCATCCACGAGCATTTTCCCATCCTTTACAGAAATATGCAGCATGGCACAGGCTCATGTTCTCCAGAGACTTTGCCAAGAAACAGAGTGGAATCTGTACAACACCGCGTTCCTTCATTGACTCGTTGCTGTACCACTCGTCTGTAAAAAGAGTATTTACGATTTCATAGCCCTTCGCCTCTAAAGCTGCAACAGCCTTCTCTCTTGTCGCAACAATTTCCTCATCAGTTTTGCCAGCCATTGGCTGTGAAAGCATAGCCTTCTTTTTTACTGGCAGTTTTTTGATGGCATCAATCGCAATATTCAGTGCTTCGTATTTTCTTTCCCTGTTTGGATCATCGTAAGCATCAGTGTCATTTTTAACGCAATTATCACGCATATTTTCCAGCAAGCGTGTAGCGCCTGTAAGTTCTTCATATGTGTAAGTAGATGTTAAAATTTCCATAGAATCCTCCTTCAAACCATTAAGGCTATAATTGTTGTTGCTAAAAATACAATAGTTGTAAACAGAAGTATTTTTTGGTTGCGTTTTAGGCTATAAAGAGTGCTGAATGCATCGGCAACGATCATTTGCTCACTAGAATACCGGGCTGTATAATTGCTGCCGAGTAGTTCTTTTAAAAAATCATCTTGTATGCGACTCAGGCGTTCAAACCGCTTTCGATAATTTCTAAGTTCCCATCTAAGATCTATTTCTGTATAAGTGCTCCATTTATCGCTTTGAATGGCTTCGCAAAACTTTTTGTATCCTTTGTATTCTTCACTACTTCGAATTACATGAGAAGAACAATTCAGAAATTCTTTTGCTTCTTCTAGGCGCAGATACTCCTCTCCTGTCCATATCATTACATTTTGACCATTTTCTGCAGCTTTTAAGGCATCTTCGTATTTCATAAAGGTTTTTTCTCCTTTCCTAAGTGTTTGGCGACAGATTTCTAAGCTTTCCGAGATTTGACGCAGCAAAATTCATTTCCAAACTCTTGTTATGATTCTTACGTGTGTTTACTGTGTAAACGTAAAGTTTACTCGTGATGAGTTGCCTTAAATCCCCATTCTGGCAAGAAATTGATCTCATAATGGTACTTGTCTACCTCCGAACCAGAGATATCCTCGACAACGTACATGGTGTAGTCATTCAAATACACGTAATCTTTCTGATATTTGCCTTCGGCAGTCTCAATAATGACTTCGAGTTCATTTGATGAATTGTTCTTTAATGCAAATGTTCCAGTCAGCTCCAAAAGGACTGTATCGGTTCTTGCGTTCAGAACAGTAAGCTTCCTAGTCACGTTGAAGTTGTCTGCCTGCTTAGAGATATTAGAACTTACCTGATCAGCTTCAGTACAGCCAATGGCTGCGCCAGAAAGCATCACTGTGGCTGCAAGGGTAACAATTAGTCTTTTTAATTTCATTGTCAATGTCCTCCATTGGTTGATTCGTTAAATCTTTTTACGCCATTTGAAAAAATATCGGGATCTTTTTCAAAACAAATGTAATGGCGGCCAGTATTCACAGCTGCTATTGCAGTTGTCATACTTCCAGCACAGATATCAAGTACTGTGTCGTTTGGGTTACTATATGTCTTAATCAACTCTTCGATTAGTTTAACTGGCTTTTGTGTCTGATGATATCCGTTTTCATTTGAAAATCTCCACACAGATCTTGGATATCTTTGTGTGCTTTCATAGCCAGTTGGTGTATAGTTTCCGTAGCATTTTGATGTTGCTTTCTGAGTTTTTCGAACCCGTTTAACAGGCATACCGTTTTTCATTTGCGGATTGTATGTTGGCAAACGCTTATAGAACACACAAATATCTTCATGCGCTCTAAGTGGCATACGGTTCGCGTTGAGAAATCCAGATGCATTTGCTTTTTCATAAATCAAATTATAGTGCCACATTTTGCAATTGCTTTTCATCAAGTCTGCCGTGAACATACCAGATGCAAAGAGGATAATTGCACCATTGTCTTTGATTATGCGGTTAATGCCCCCCCATAAGTCATCAAACGGAATTGGAGTATCCCATTTATTTCTTGTAATCCCGTATGGAAGATCTGTGCAAACCATGTCAATCGACTTGTCAGGTATACTTTTCATTCCATCTCTGCAGTCAATGTTAATCATGACATCAATCATCGGTATACAACCTTCTTGCTAATTTCGGCAACGCTGATTCCGGCTGCAGTTCGCCGTACCTCAACGTCTTTGCCTTTTTTGAGCGCCGCCGCTATAAGGGCGGCTTGCTCCACAACTTTTGTTTGTAAATCATCTTTAATCAACTAGTCCTGCCTCCTTCCATGCTTTATGCAGTTTTTCTCCGTTCCATGCGATCCAGTCAACCATTTCCTCATTCATCGCCCATGCACCAGAAGTAACTAATGAGCTAATTGCAAGTCCCGATTCAATGAGAAATGCATGAACAATTTCATGCTGTAAAATATGCTTTACAAGTTCTTCTGACGATGCTGCCACTGAATCATGTTCTGGATCTGTATTAGGGTCTACATAGTAAATCTTCTTGCCGTAAGCATCGCACCATCCGTCCGCAATATCGCATTGCTTATACTGGTCACGGTTTGCTTTTACAATTTGGTACTCTGTCCCCATTACATTTACTTTATTTGCAATCATCATGTTATTATCTCCGTTCTAAGATTCAATCGAACACATTCCAATGCACTGAGGTGTGCCAAAAATCTTTTCTCGCATTTGTCTAGTGCAGACATATCTGCCTTCCTTCCAGTTAATGCGTTCGTCTTTTCCTTCATCACAGGTGATGGTTAAATCTCCGATATCGAATGGATTTCCATATGGTTTCCAGTCTTCGACAATGTAGCGGAACATATCTTCGACAGAATCAAAGATTTTCATTTCTGCCATTGCGTCGCATAATGCTCCTCTGTGTGGTCTATACTTTACCATGAGTCAACTCTCCTCAAGTTTAATGTTTGCTCGATCTAAGTCATCACAAATAAAGAAATGTTTGTGGGATGTATTTTTCGCTTTAGGAATGTCATTAGGAGAACATTTTCTGAGCAGCAAATCTAATTCACTGCCTATCTCAACTCTCATGCTCCAGTCCAAACTATAGGTTTCTTTGCGTTCACTCATTTCAGCCCTCCTCAAAAGCATAGCCTTTGATTTTATTGTCAACAAATCGAATCTGGGCTGGGCGCACCTCATCCACGCTGCCATCCTCGTATTCCACGATGCCAAATACTATGCTAATTTGTCCCTCTGGACAACCGCCAGCATACACATCTGCTGCAACAGGCTTTGCGAAATTATTCCACATATGGAATAATGCTTTCTTTTCTTCGCCATTTTGTTTTACAATGCATGGGCGAACCCCAAAGCTGATTTCTATATTCTGCATTTGCACCTCCAGTGTACGTGTATACTTGTATCAACGTACATATATATAGCTAGCATAATGTACGTGTATATAGCTAGCAAGTTAATACAAGTGTTTATAAAACAACATTTCTCGGATGCTGCCAGACATGTAGTGTGATAAACTCTTTACAATCACTCCATGTTTGCTGCCGTAATCAGTTTTTAGATACTCTTCGATCAAAACCTTGTTGCTTTGAAGGTCATCATAGTCATCTTTTAAAGATTCTGGTGACTTGATATAGCTTCTTGCAACTCGTTTAAGGCTCTCGTCTGATAGATTCTTGGCATCAAAGCCTGTAGATGCTTTATATTGATGGTTAAACTCAAAAATAATAGCAGTCAGGCTGTTATATTCCTTGTCAACCCAGTCATTTTCCTGTTGCTCTGTAGTAAAGATGTTTCTAGGATTGTTCGAATACAGTCTGTGAAGCTCATCTTTAAGAACTGACTCCTTAGATTTGATAAAATCATCTGGATCAACAGTAGGTTCTTTCTTTTTGGGGCTTGCCCCTGAGTTTTGAGCACTTTTAGTGCGCGAAACCATGTATTTATCTCTATTGTCAACTTTAGTTGATAATAGAGCATGTTCTTTATCTGTATCACTTAAACTACTGTTATACTTAATATCTATTGTATTACTTATCTGTGGACTTTTTTCAACCCCACCCTGTTGATTTTTCTCCATACCCCCACATGGATTTTTTTCCATGTTAGAAGAAATAGATTTTTCATTGACAAAAGAATCAAAAAATTTCTGGGTGAGTATAATGATTCGCTTGTCGATTTCTTTAGTGTTTTCTTTGTATTCAAAGATTCTTTCAATCAATCCCAGTTGCTCAAATTTTAAAAGCATCTTTTGAATACTATTTTCTTTCAAGCCAATGAAGTTGGCAAAATGCTTGTTAGAAGCAAAACAGCCTTTGTCTTTTTGAGTAAGACTGTATATCTCAATTAACAAGAATTTCTCTCTAGGACTTAAATCTGGCGATAAATAAAGACGTTCTGGAATCCAGATTCCTTTAAAATCTCTGCCCTCCGATATTACTATTTCTTTTTTTGCCTTCTCTGACATCTGTTTTACCTCCTGTGCGATAATGTATTCCTGTGATTACAAATCAGTTGCCAGGCAGTCACAGGTTCTGCTTTTCGGGAGCTACCCTAGGCAACTGGAGCGCCGCGAGAAGGATTCGAGCCCTCAGTCCTTTTACAGATCACTAGTTTTCAAAACTAGCCCAGTACCATTGTGGCATCGCGGCAAAAGTGGGTAGAGTAGGACTCGAACCTACATATCCGAAGATGACAGATTTACAATCTGCTGCAATACCAATTCTGCGCATCTACCCAAAGGCCGCCTATACGGTTGCGGCTGACTTGTCCGCAGGTTGATTCTCACGGGGAGTTGCAGTTGCTACTTTGTGGGAAAAGAGAAAGGGATTTCACAAGAGAAAGAAAAAACCACATTGTTTACAAACTGCATATGGACCCCCTGGGACTCGAACCCAGACCCGGCTGCTTATGAGGCAGCTGCCCTAACCTATTGAGCTAAAGGTCCGTATGCGCCATATGGGACTCGAACCCACGACGCCTTGATTAAAAGTCAAGCGCTCTTCCAGCTGAGCTAATGGCACAACAGGGCTAGTTGGAATCGAACCAACAGTGCAGGAATCAAAATCCTGTGCCTTACCATTTGGCGATAACCCCAGCGTGATCTTATCCTCACAAACCACTGGCTGTCAAGACAAGATTTATGATAAAGAACGTAGAAAGTACTACAGCACTGGCAAGTCTTTCTCTGGATCTTTTCTCATTCAGCCATCCTATAATAGAGGTCAGCATAAAGATGTTGAAAAGAGATGCCAGAACGCGGAGAATAAGAACAAACATTAAATATCCCCTTCCTTTCTATGGAGCGAATTTTCAGCCTTGAAGCCGTCAGGATAGCGCTCCCAAAGTTTCTTGTTGTTTTTGATTGCAATATTCTCAAGAGTGGTACCAAGTGCCTCAGCAGTAAGTGCCAGATAATACAGCACATCGCCACACTCCTTGATAAGATGCTCTTTATCAAATGGATGCCCCTGAAAAATCTGCTTTTTGAGAAGATCAACAAGCTCACCTGCTTCACCTGCAGTACCGAGGATACCATTCATAAGCATGTTTTCCTTTGTTGCTTTTGTTACGTCTGATGCGGTTCTCATTACACCACGCTGATATTCATTAAATGTCATTTTGTTTCCTTTCTAGTGATAAGATCACTATACGGCAATGTTTCAATCCAGTCGCAAAAATCTTGCCATTCGTCCAGTTTATGATTTTGACGGGACTTATAAATATTTGCCAGAACCTCATAGTTCAGCATTGCATTACGAGTCTGGTTATAACTGCTCGGAAGAAGTTGAATAAGCTGCCACCAATATTTTTTGTCTTTGGTTTCAATATACTTCTCTCGGTAATAATTCAGGGCTTGTATTGTGAAATCTAAAATATTGTCCGATGAGAAATGAACAACATCTTGAATAGTTACAGGAAAAAACATATTTGCTTTTTCCGTATCCCAAGTATCTGAATAAAAATTAGGGTTTTTCGGAATATGCTCATGGCTAAAATCGCTACGATTAAATTCCTTCTCGGAAATCTTATGCATAGTGCTGCACGAGTTTGCAACTGTACCGACCTTGTAAGTGTCAAATTCTTTCCACCAATAAAGCGGTGCTGTAATGCGGACGTAAACTGGCATCATTCTTAAATATTTCCTATGATCTGTTCCAGCTTTCACCAATTTAAGCATAAGTGTGTGATCGTTGTCCCCAAGTCTATATTCCCCATTTCGTGGACAAAGATCATCACAAGTGCATTCGGCTTTGCATATTTCGTTACTACAACAAACACATTGATAACCGCTATCACTCTTGTCCCAACTATTCATCGGATTACGCATTCCCTCAATCACAAATTCCATTTGTTCGGGACTAGGTAATACAGCATGTTCTAATTTAATCATAAAAACTCCTCTGCGCTGAATGCTTCTTTTTCGCATTCGATAAAATATTCCAAAATTTTATCGAAAAATACATATTCGAAATATTCCGGAAGTTGACGAGTGTCAAGGTTTTCCAGTAAACAAAGCTCAAAAGCATAGTTAAAGCGGTGCAGAGTACCATCATATAATTTTTTATTAAAAGTAACAGTTATGTGGTTAAAATACGGTGGCAAAGCTTTAGCATCAATTCCAAAAGACTTGCTAAGCTTGATTAGCACAGAAATGCATTTATCTATATCACTCATAGACACTCCCTTCTTATCGAGTTGCTGACAAAATAATCTTGTTATTACATTGTGGACAGATGATGTAATACTCTTTCGCTTGAATAGCTTCTAGCAGTGAACAGTCTGACTTAGCAACTAATGATCCACAAGGCGGTAATGTGCTTTCTTGGACATCAGTTGCTTCATCATAACTTAAAAGTGCACCGCAATGTGAGCAACCAATTTGTTGTAATGTACCAGGTCTCAGAATTTTTATCATTCCACATATCCTCCTAACTTTGTTTTGCGGCAAAATCTTTAAGTGTTCCAAGAAGCGCCTCTTTTGATCCAAATTCTGGAAGCTCCAAGATTAAAGCGGCTCTACAAAAGCTGATTGTAGCATCAAGCCCCAAAACAAGCTCTAATTGCTCTAGCTGTTCTTTACCTATAGTATTTGCCATTGAATGAGCTGAAATTGATTGTGGGGCATTCTGTGGCTTTACAGTGGTATTTTGAGAACTTGACTTAGCAGCCATTACATCATTTTGCTGCTTAGACTTAACCATAAAGTCCAAAATGTACTGGCAAAGCTCTTGACGTTCTTTACATGCTTTTATTTTATTTGCATCTGGATTAGGCACAGCTGAGAAATCATTGATCTGCTTTTGATATCCAGAAACGACACCTTGTAACCATGTTGTTGCATTTTCAAATTTTGTAGCCATTACTCCTCCTATTCATCCAAAAGGGATATTGCTTTAACAAACTCGCGAGGAAAGAAAGCTTTTAAGCTAGAAGTGCAAGATACGTAAAACAATTCTTCGTTGGTTAGATAGCCATAGTATCCGTCTTGTGGATTATAATAAGCTTCTATTGTTTCGCTTGTGCCGTCAATAAATTTAACTAAAATTAACTTTGTGTCGTTCATTGCTTATTCCTCCGGCATGTAGTAGATATATGTTGAGAAGTTAGAAGCAGAAATGTTTAATTCCTCAAATACCTCGGCTGCTCTGGCTGGAGTCTTATACTCTGCAAGTACCATGTCTTGGTTTGCAGTCCTTGCAAAGATAGTTTCATCACGTCTCAGCAAAGCAACGTTATAAAACTCAACAGATTTGGTTTTACACTGTGAAATGATTCTCATTAGATAACCTCCTGTTCTTGTGTTCTATCTGGCATGTAACCATTTGGGGTAACATTTATTCGTTCACGATTGATTCCGTGTCCTTCACGGCACAACTGGCAAACAAGTATGTCACCGCAATGCTGACATTCATCGGTTATTTCTTTGGTTGATATTTTCATTAGTCTGGAACCTGCATCAGAAGTCTAAAGGTGTTTTTACCTTTCACTGTCACGAGGGTTCGAGTCCCAGTAAAGTGGTTATATGGATTTTTAAAATCTTTCATCTGGAACAGTCCTTGCTTACGGTATATCTCGTAAGGCTTTAAAATACCCTTGGAATCTTTGTAAACATAACCCTTAGCAATTAACCATCCAGTAAATTCTGTTTGGCTATACCCTAATTCTTTAGCTGTATCTCGGAAGTTTGTAAGAAGATTGCTATTTACCAGAGAATCAAAATACTCAGCCTTTGGTGCTTGCTCCTGAACAGTTTCAATGAGTTTTTGTTTTTCTTCTTGTTCTTCAATCCAGCGTTTTGCTCTCTCAACCGGGTCTTCAATCATGTAGGAGTCGGGTTTACGCTCGTTAATGCTGTAAGAACCAGTTTTGCGGATAGCAGGTAGGACTTCAGATGTTACCCAGTGTTTGAATCTCTTTGCAGATTCTAACTTACTGCAGAAGATCAAGGCATATACTCCCGACTCGCTTATAAGGATTGCTTCTCTGCCCTGACCTGATAGAACGATTCGTTCAGTCAGCTTATCATCATCATCAACATGATCTCTGAGTGCTTTTTGTGGATTATGATATCCCAGTGCCTCTGCTACATCCTTTCCGACAAACCAGACTTCTCCGTTAATAAGTTCCGTTCTGATATCTCCAAATTCTGGACTGTTAAAGATTGTTATATTATTCATATAAACGCCTACCTTCCTGGTATGCCTTGGCATTATGGCAAAGAAACTGTCAAGGCTCACAGCTTTCGGGTCGCGATTCCCTATCTTTGCCATATGTGTAGTTACGAGTTAAAAGGGGCTTTTTATTTTGGAAAAATATTTTGGGGACTAAGTAGCCCCATGCCGGGGGCACGCTCTCAGACCCCTACACCCCTTTTCGTGTGATCATCTGGCAGCTGCGCAGCTGGTTGCGGCTCCTGATCCTATGGCGGCAAAACCTAAATTGTGCGTATTTGTATATACAAAAGCAACAGTGTTTTGCTGTTCTGGTCTGAGCATACGTACCATTGACCGTTAAAAGTACGTATAACAAATATTATACGTACTCTATGTTACTTTGAAGATTAACACAGATCAAGAAACCTTGACTAATCTTAATTTAAATCGTCAGACAATTTAAAATCTGATAGTTTTGGGGCTTCTGGCTCTGCATCAATAACTTTTTCCCACTCTTCCGCCGTTATCTGCTTGGCTTCTGGTGCTGTCTCAGCTGATAACCGGAACTCTGACGCGTTGACATAGTCGGAATTGTTGGTAAGATCAAAGATTGCAAGCACTGGTGGCATTTTGCCAGTAAATGCAAGCTGCTTCTTGCAAGCTGTTATAACGCCTTTTACCGCGTCTATAGTAGACTTCCAATCACTGCTACGCTTTTCATAGCCCGTGATCATGTGCCGCGTAACTCCCAAAAATGCCGCCCAGGACTCTATATCAGGCACTAGGCGCAGCTTTCCGCCTTCCGTTGGGGTTTTGTTTACGTTCCGGACAAATGTCAGATACTCTTCTGAGTCGTGCTTGAAACTTTTTAGCCCTTCGGGAGAGTTGCTATACATGGGCTGTGAACCTTTTTCACGTGCTCTAGCTAGCCCCTGCAGAGATACGTCAAGGATAGCGTCCAGTTCGTCTCCGTCCATGGTTTCTGCAATATCCCTATAGCTTGGCATTCGTTTCCCTCCTCTTGGCATTCTGTAGCCCTCCTTTCCCTGTATTTCTTTTTGTCGTGCGTATATGTGGCTATATCTTAGCCTTTCCCCTTCAAACGTCTTCTAGCCGCCTTCTGTGCCCTTGTAGCGCCCTTCTGTGCGTGCTCATCGTGTCCAGCTCTCACCTGTGTCCGCTCCGGCTGCCTGTCCTGACTGTGTGCCGTCATCATCTGCCGCCTGTCTGTGTATCTCTCATCTGCTGGCTGTACTGTGTCCGCCTCTGACTTGATCAACTGACAGCTCCTGCACTCTGTATCTGTATATACTTAGATACACTATACACATACCTACTTACCAGATATCTATATACTGTACATACAGATATACATATACTTATACCTATACAGTACATAGAGATATACTATACATACTCACCTTATATATACTGTACATATAATATATATTATCAGACAATATATTATATATGCTCTATATACACTGTACATATACAGATATTATAT
>ULLE01034825.1_pt1 | contig 15022 bp, 11 predicted proteins | sample 1951331 | NCBI WGS metagenome assembly ULLE01 (sample SAMEA4835518, study PRJEB28245) | human gut metagenome | biome: gut microbiome; material: fecal sample | place: Denmark | collected 2008
CGTAGAGGCCAAAGCCGAAGGCATCTGCCATCCGATTCTGTTGGGTAATGAAGAACGCATCGCCAAACTGGCCAAGGAACTCGACCTGAGTCTGGAAGGCATCGAAATAGTCAACCTGCGTCACGACCGTGAAGCCGAACGCCGCGAACGCTATGCCCGCATCCTCTGCGAGAAACGTGCCCGCGAAGGAGCCAACTTCCAGGAAGCCAACGACAAAATGTTCGAGCGCAACTACTTCGGCATGATGATGGTAGAAACCGGTGAAGCCGATGCCTTCGTTACGGGATTGTATACCAAATACTCCAACACCATCAAGGTAGCCAAGGAAGTCATCGGTATCCAGCCAGGATACAAGCATTTCGGCACCATGCACATCCTGAATTCCAAGAAAGGTACCTACTTCATTGCCGACACCCTGATCAACCGTCATCCGGATACCGACACGTTGATTGACATTGCCAAGCTGTCGGCCAAAGCAGTACGCTTCTTCAATCAGGAACCCGTGATGGCCATGCTGTCCTACTCCAACTTTGGTTCCGACACTGAAGGTAGTCCAGCCAAGGTACACGAAGCTGTGAGCCAGCTCCATCAGGAATACCCCGAACTGGCCATCGACGGTGAAATGCAAGTGAAGTTTGCCCTGAACAACGCACTCCGTGATGAGAAATATCCTTTCACCCGCCTGAAAGGCAAGGAAGTGAACACACTGGTATTCCCGAACCTGAGTTCAGCCAATGCCACCTACCAGCTCATCCAAAGCATGAGTGAGACGGAGGTTATCGGCCCGATTCAGATGGGATTGAACAAACCGATTCACTTCACCGACATCGAAAGCTCCGTGCGCGACATTGTCAATATCACTGCCATTGCCTGCATCGATGCCATCGTCGACAAAAAGAAAAAAGCGCAATAAGCGCTTCCTCATCCATTGAACCCACACGGAGGTACAGCCGCAAGGAAACAGACAGATTCCCTTGCCCGTCTGTCCCTCCGTGTATTATTTCCTGTTGCACTATGAGAAAACCACTCAACCACACCCAATGTGTCATACTGACCCTATGCTGGGCCGCCCTCTGCTTTCTGGTCCTCACTTCCACCCCTAAAATAGACGGACCGCTCATTGTCATGATACTGATCTCGGGAGCCTTGGTATTTATTCCCGTTATCAAGTCACTTAAAAACAGAAACAAATAAACACAAATAAGTTACTAAAAAGATATTTTTGACACTTTCCACTCACTTTTCTTTATCTATTGTTGCATGAAAGAAATTTTATCTATATTTTTGGCACATCAAACAAAACGATTAACCTGATTAATCAAACCAATAAATAAGACAGATAATCTTTTAAATTATGAATGCAGCAAAAGTTCTGGAAGATCTGAAAAGAAGATTCCCCAATGAACCTGAGTATCATCAGGCAGTAGAAGAAGTGTTAGGAACCATCGAAGAGGAATACAACAAGCATCCTGAATTCGATAAAGTCAATTTGATTGAACGTCTTTGTATTCCCGACCGCGTATATCAGTTCCGTGTCACTTGGATGGACGACAAAGGTAACATCCAGACCAACATGGGTTACCGCGTACAACATAACAACGCCATTGGCCCGTACAAAGGCGGTATCCGTTTCCATAGTTCCGTCAACTTAGGAATCCTGAAGTTCCTGGCTTTTGAACAGACCTTCAAGAACTCACTGACCACTCTGCCGATGGGTGGCGGTAAAGGCGGTTCCGATTTCTCTCCGCGTGGCAAGTCCAACGCTGAAGTGATGCGTTTCTGCCAAGCCTTCATGTTGGAATTGTGGCGTCACATCGGTCCTGAAACCGACGTTCCGGCCGGTGATATTGGTGTAGGAGGTCGCGAAGTAGGCTACATGTTCGGTATGTACAAAAAACTGACCCGCGAGTTCAGTGGTGTATTGACTGGTAAAGGCCGTGAGTTCGGCGGTTCACTCATCCGCCCGGAAGCTACCGGTTATGGTAACATCTACTTCCTGCTCGAAATGCTGAAGACCCGTAATATCGACATCAAGGGCAAGACCTGTCTGGTATCCGGTGCCGGTAACGTGGCACAGTACACCGTAGAAAAACTGATTCAATTAGGTGCCAAAGTAGTCACCATGTCCGACTCCGACGGTTACATTTATGACCCGGACGGCATCGACCGCGAGAAACTGGACTACATCATGGAACTGAAGAACCTCTACCGCGGACGTATCCGTGAATATGCCGAGAAATATGGTTGCAAATACGTGGAAGGTGCTCGTCCCTGGCACGAAAAAGCCGACATCGCCCTTCCTTCTGCCACTCAGAACGAAATCAACGGCGACGATGCGAAGGCTTTGATTGCGAATGGCGTGTTTGCCGTATCCGAAGGAGCCAACATGCCTTCCACTCCCGAAGCTATCCGCGTGTTCCAGGAAGCCAAGATTCTCTACGCTCCGGGTAAGGCTGCCAATGCAGGTGGTGTATCTGTATCCGGTCTGGAAATGACACAGAACTCCATCAAGCTGAGCTGGACCCAAGAAGAAGTGGACGAAAAGCTGAAGAGCATCATGAAGAATATCCACGAAGCCTGCGTGAAATACGGTACGGAACCCGACGGTTACATCAACTACGTGAAGGGTGCCAACGTAGCCGGATTCATGAAAGTGGCCAATGCCATGATGGCTCAAGGTATTGTATAACACTTGATTTTAAAATTACAATAAAAAAACCGGGTGAGAACTTGAAGGATTTCAAGGTTTCATCCGGTTTTTCTATATTGTATATGACTGGTTGTTATTCTACCGCCAACGACTGTGTAGCCCAATTATAAGTCACGGTATACACTGTATTCTGTGATACCGTTTCGTTCTCCTCCGTTCCCCAGCTACCTGATTGCACCTGAGATTCATTATCCGAGTTGGTAATCGATAACTGATAACTGAAAGAAGTTTCTTCCGCGTAAGAGAAATAAGCTGTTTCTCCATTTTGCAGCGTCACAGACCGGCTCCCATAGGTCACGGTAAAAGAATAAACTTGCAACCAGTTACCCGTCACCGCTGACATATCCAAACAGACTGCAAAGGTAATCATGGGCACCTGCACCTTCAAGGGAGTTGTAGCCCCTTCTGTCACTTCAAAAGGCACCTCTATATAGTAAACAGGTTCTCCTTTGGTATCATTGCCCCAAGTAAATTCATTTCCGTAGTTTGCACTATACACTTTCAGCATATAATCGGTAGCAGGATCCAGTTCAATTTTGTTTTGCATTGCTTCCGGAGTCAAAGTACGCACCAATTGTCCTCCTTTATACAAGTCCACGGTCAAACTTTCATCTACTGCACGCGAAACAACTTCCGTCACCACTTGCGACTGCAATTCAATCCCTTCTACAGACAAATAACCTTTTCCTGAAGGAATCTCATTTTCCTGCTGACAGCTTGCCAACAGGAAAATTCCCAATAAAATATATACTATATCCTTTTTCATCGTTCTTCTTTATTTGTCGTAAACTAAGGAAATGTCGTCAATAGTTAACACACTGCCTACATAGGCATCATCAAAAGACATTTCAGACAAACCATTCCCATTCTGAATATAAAATGTCTGAGTTATCTTCTGATAAGGCATATTAGCCCCTGAATTTATTGTAGAACTAAAGATTACATAAATATATTTACATTTTGAGTATAATGTTTCTCCCACATAATCCAAATCCACTACTGCTTCCGTCCAATCTCCTTTCGTTTCCGAAGAGGTATAATCTTTCTGAATAATTACATTCTTACCTTCATCTAATAACTCAATATGCGCTTTCCACGTATCAGAAGTATATGGGGCATACTTATACCAGAACTTCAACGCAGTAGGACGATTATAGAACGAAGCATCTTTTACGCGCTCATACGTATCTTTGCTACCATCAATATCTCCAAATGCTCCACTGGTTCCCATCGTTACATTTGTGGTACCTGTAAACAATTCACCAGCCACCTTATTATAATCTTGAGCATCAACCCCAGTCGTATTTCCACGTCCATTAGCAGTACTTCTAATTTCAGCAGCTAAATTTCCAGAATGCGCATTTGGAGTATACGAAACAGAATGGAAACCATTATAATGGGCCATTGTTGATATACCCAAAAATGATGAATTGTGTCTATGTCTTGTCGTAAACAGGTTACTTGTATCCCAATGACAAGCTGTTTTCTCTTTCCAAGGGTTAAAAGAATAGTAATTATTCTTATAATTATCATCCGTCCATTCTTCCATTCCCGAATTCGGCAATTGCACTGGCGTTTCCAACGTAGCTTCAGCCTCAGCAGAAGCAATCACTCCACGATACAGAGCACGTACTTTATAGACTTTGTTCGAAATGTCTTCTGCACGCTGTGTAAACTGCTGAATGCGTCCTTTGACAGATTCACGGGTAGCACAATCAATCCAGTTCGCCCCGTCATAATACTGGTAAACCAGATTCGCTTTTATTGCTTCCGGATCTCCGGAAGTTACATTAACTTCGTCTATGGTAAACTCTCTTGACCAGCAATTCCTTTCATCCACAGCAATACTGAATTCCGGTTTCTTGCATTTTAAAGTGTACACTCTGTTGGCCGCTTGGTCTTCACTCGACCAGCGATTATTGGCTTCCACATCCACCGTAATGGTAGAAGCAACCGTATTTCCAGCGTCTGTCATCAACTGAGGAATCAAAGAAGAAAAATCAAGGCTTCCTGTTGTCGCACCGATTTCCGGCAAGGCAATGCCCAAAGCTGTTTCCACAGCTGCCTTATCGTCTTTATTTGACAACAGATATTCCTTATCGTCTTCCAATCCATCAAATATTGTATCTGTAGAATTGAATTTCAGCTTGATATCCTGCAAGCGAGAAGACAACTTCAAATTAATGACAGCTGATTTTTTCTCTGTTTCCGCAAAAGAAAGTTCATTGTTTACGAAATCTGCCGATTCCAGCTTAGGCTTCGGCAAGAATTCCAAAGGTAACGTTTCGGTGACAGATACTTTAGATACCTCCACCTTTTCCACAGAAATGCCGACACCCGATGAAGTTGTACCATCCGTACCCAGCGTAATTTTCACATGTGTTTTAGCTGGTATATTAGAAAAAGGAGAACCTTCAGGTTCCGCTATAACATACGATACTTCTTTCCCTGTCCCTGCCAAATGTCCATGGAAAACCAATTGAACAGAAGAGTCTGCCTGAAAATAGGCACTCTGTTTCCCTGTTGCATCAATCTCGACAGACTGGTCGCCTACAGAAACCGTCACCGAATAGTCTTCATAGGCTTTTTTCAAACTTTCTTCATTATAGTTTACCGAAAGCAATGCATTTGCCACCGCACACGAAATAGTGGCCGAAGTCATCTGCCCGGTTATTACTTGCTGATTTTCCAATGTACCCATATAATAAGGAGCATCCAATGCAATGACCGGATTGTCTCCGTAAGTGGCCGTCAGATTGTATGTACCTTCTTTCACCAAGACCGATTCCGCACATTTTCCCACATAAGCAACCTTACCGGTCATATCTGTCACACGCAACTGAAACATGGATGCCAACGGTTTTTCCAGTGCGGAAGGTGCCGTACGTGAATAAGCCCGGTCTGCTTCATCTGTCAAAGTAATCTGGAAACCTGTCTGAGCAGAGGAGCGAAAATCGTCTTCTTGCTGACAGCCTCCCAGCCACATTCCACACAATAATAACAAAAGGCTACTGAACCATTTCATATTTTTATCTCTTCCTTTATTCATAACTCAATTCAAATTCATCTACCCACAATGTGCTACCGTCACCTACCTGACCAACCACCTTCGCTCCTTCAAAATCTCCTCCATACTTACTGGAAGTAGCTACAATAGTAATCTTGGCAGGTTTAGCCTCTGTATTCTTATAGTCTATATCAAATTCAAAAGGAGTGTATTGTGTTACTGTTTCACTGCCCACGAACTCTCCATAAGCTATTTCAGTATCAGAGCTGTCCCACAACCTTAAATAAATATGACATTGATCCGTCTGTAAATTACCCGGCTTTGTTCCAGCCGTTATCGGCATTGACTTATATTTGTAGTATCCTTTCAGTTTGGTCGGACGGGCTCCTGTATATTCCCTGCCAAAATTTACACTGGCCGAAGGATTAGTCATATTGGTCTTATAAGTTCCTATAAACAAATTACCAGCCGCAGACCCTACCAATACAACACCAGTAACTGTCGTCATCTTAGCAGTTTTTCCTTTATACGCATCGCTTCCTTCTACTGGAACTGTAGTAGCATCTTTCACAGTTGTTACTCCCGTATTTCCTGAAGCCCAATAACTGTCTGCCGCATCCGAATTCGGGAACCAATTCTTCCCGCTCTGCGTCCACGTATCAAAATTCATATTCGGGATCGTCACGATAGTTTCGGTCTGAAAAGAGAGTGCTTCTCCTGCACTTCCATCCGCCAGCGCACGCACCTCATAATTGGTACCATTGGTCAGTCCGGTCAGCGTGGCCGAATACGACCGTGTTCCGGTGGTTGTTATGGAAGCCGCGTCCAACGCAGTCCATTCCTCTTCTCCCTGTACACGATACTCTACCGACAAGGTAGTACCCGCACGAAAACTGCCGCTTATATAAGCTTTCGTAGCCCATGCATTCACGCTTTCCACCGAAGCTGGTACGGAAGACTTCTGCACATCCACCGTCCAGTCACAAATGTATCGTCCGTTCCGATACGCCTGAAACACACGGGGACGGGTAAAGTCCGTGATGGTATCGGGCGAAGGAATCAATTTGGTTTTCGAGCCTTCCAAGTTCAGTTTATTGATTTTAATATTCCGGTAATCCGCATCCTCCGTCACATAGATAATGGCCACATGGGTATTCAAATCCAGCAAAGGAGCCGTGCCCGATTGATCCTCCACTTCTATCGTACGTTCAATGTTCTGTTTTACCGTAATCTTCCACCAATAATCCTGATAAGTTTTCAGCAAGACATCCACCGGATTGGTAAAGTCGATTGCCGTATTGGCATTGGCCGGCAATTCATCCAAGGAAGAAAAGCTGAAATCAGGAAAACCGGAAGGCCTGATACAGGCCGTTGAATCCGGATAAATCAAAGCTTCTGCATTAGCCACCAATTTTGTAATCGGCAAACTGTCTATAAAAGCATCTTCACCAATGGTCAGTTCAATGGTGCGTGCCTGATTATTGAACACGGCTTCTCCCTGCATCCCTTCCACTTGGATTTCCTGAATCACTCCTTCAATATATGGATAAGGGATGTCATTCTCAATACAAGAAGACAAGTTCAGTAACAAGAGAGAAATAAAACTATATTTCAAGGCTTTTACAAGCATAATCTGTCAATTTAAAAATAGGAACAAATACCGATGTTTATCGAAAATATATTAATCTTAAAGTCCGCTGAACTCTGACGGTACGAACCACGTTCTACCTGATTGGTAACCTGTTCCGCCCATTTGAATTTCAAACCCACCACATTAATGGACACTTCCACTGCCATGTTGTTGGTCACAAAAGCCGTCAAGCCCGGAGCTGCACCAATCTGCAAGCTGTGTGTGGTCTGATAAGTACCAGTCGCTTTTTGATCGACTCCATCCAACGTCTTTCCTTCACCATAACCATAAGTCAGGCGCAGTTCATTGAAGAAACCGAAAACCTTGCTGTTTCCCAGTCCCATATACGTCCGCAAGAAACCGGAAGCCGTATATTCATGTTCCAGATATTTGTAATCACTGATGTCGAACGACAAATCGTCTCCCAAATCAAGATTGATATTTCCTATATCCGCATAGGTACGATTATAATTCAGACGGACACCCGCCGCCATGTTATCCCGAAAAAAATAGCCCGCATACGGACTCACTTTGAAAGTATAGCCTTCACCGTTAATGTCGTTCAAAATTAAAAACTTATAGTTATCTCCCGTCAACTCCATATAGGAGAAAGTCACCCCTCCCATCCAGGAACCTTTCGGCACAAAAAGAGAAGGCTTTATATTACGGTCATAACTTTTTCGTGCGTACACCGAAGTGACGCACAAAAAAGTTAAGCACAGAATCAAATATTTCTTCATGCAAAATATTAATAGTATGACAATTCAAAATCATCTACCCAAAGGGTACTGCCTTCGGCTAACTGTCCAACCACACTTGATCCCTCAAACTCACCTCCGTAACGGCTTGAAGTAGCTACAATGGTGATTTTATCTGGACGTTTGGTCGTGTCTACATAATTGATAGGACATTCAAATTTTGTATATTCTGATACGTTCTTGTTATCTACAAAACTTCCTTCGCCAATCAATGTATCTCCAGACCAAAGTTTTACGTAAATTTCGCATTCATCCGAAGTCAATGTACGGTCAGCTGGAACTTTAGCACCTGTTCTCATTGTGGCACCCGGTGCATATTTATACCATCCAGAAAGCTTTACTGGACGTGCACCTGAATACGGTCTGCCAAATTTCACGCTATTAGCAGGATTACCCATATCTGTCTCATAGTCGCCTATAAATAAGTTACCCGCAGCATATCCAACCAATGTAATAGAAATAGTAGAAAGCTGAACTGAATATCCATTACGTCCATCTTCAATTGGAATAGAGTTCGAACTTTTCAATGTCACTACTCCATCATTACCTGTAGCCCAATAACTGTTAGCTTGATCACTATTCGGGAACCAACAATCACGTTTTGTAATAAAGCCCTTTTGTGTCTTAGTCCACGTATCAAAATTCAGATTCGGTATTTCTACAAAGGCTTCCGTTGTAAAGCTATAAGTCTCACCCGTCTTATCTCCACACAAGATATGATATTCATACTCCGTACCGAAATCCAGCGGAGATACTTTAGCGGAATACTCATTTCCTTCTCCATGAGTAGCTTCCACTGTCTTCCATTCAGAATCAGCCTTCTTCTTATAAGCGAACTGTACAGGTGAAGTGGCATCCTGCAAATCACAGGTTCCAGACAGATAAGCAAACTGTCCCCATACTTTAGATACATCATTTGAAATATCAGTAGTAGCAATTCCTGTCGTTACTGTAGTTTCATCTTGTGTAGAAGGCACTTTCACCAATACCTCATATTGATGAATAGTCTGATCAACTGTAATGTCAAATGAAGCGTTTCCTTCTGTAATATCCAAGTTTACTTTATAATAATAGGCAGCTTCTGCCTTTTCGGTAATCTGTTGCGTGAAAGACTTGCCATTGCCGAAATCCACTTTTACCGTCAAAGGCTGGCCTGCCTTTACATAAGCGGCACGTGCTTCATCTTTTACGAAAGGAATACTCAAATCTGTACCTTCAATTGAACATGAATAAGTACTAAAAGTTGACTTGAAACTTTCAGAACAATTGATTGAAACCATAGCCTGTGCCAACTTGCATGTAATGTTAACTGCTTTTGCCTGATTGGCTTCAATGGCCACCTCTTTCTCTCCTTCGTAATAAGGAGCTGCCTCAAAGCCTTGTGCCTCCTTATCCTTATCTGCTGAATATGCTTTGATAGTATAAGTGGCTACCGGCAACAATACATCGTTCAATTCTGTCCAATCGTCGGCATGTTTTACCACTGCGGCTGAAGCATCCAATATATCTACGGCAATCGCTTCCGAACTAGTCACATCGGCACGTGTCGTCACATTCTTATTGACATCAACGGAAGATAACTGAAGGTAACCATATCCCTTCTCTTCCTCTATTTCTGACTGACAGGAAGAAACCAATCCTGCCAGAAGAAACAAACTTGTAACTAATATATTTGTTTTCATTTATTTCTGTTTTTCTTTAATAGAACTACGTAGCAGGATGATTATTCTGTTACATTTACCGTTAAAGTTCCCTCTTTTGTTTCATTACCATCAGAAATGGTTAATGTAAATTTATGACATCCCATTAAACCCTGACCTGGTAACAGAGCGACCAAAGTTGTCACATCAAAAGTATAACTTTTCAAATTTCCGCTATGAAGCTGATTATATGTTTCTTCTGTGATAAGCGGTAAACTTTCTAATTGCTGTTTTGCGTCAGGTCTCTCTTCCAAATTACACAAATCAAATGGCTTGTCCAAATCCATGCCAGCCAATAACATTGGAAATACCTCATTATCACTTTCTATTGAAACGACCAACGATTTTATGCCATTTTCTGAAGCCATATCCACCTTAACTGTAGGCATTTCTCCAGAAGCCGAAAGTTCGGCCAAACTTAAATTATACGTTTCAGGAATACCTGTAACTGTCAGCGTACTTTCTCCTCCCGGTTCTTCCGTTCCTTCTTCTCCACCTTCTTCTCCACCAGCATCCGGCACCTCCGGTCCGTCATAAGTAATGTTTTCCACCGGGATTTCAATAGTTTCTCCCACTTCCGTAAAGGTCAAATCCACTTGCAAACCAATAGAAACATAAGAATCGGTAGCACCTTCTTCTGTCAGATTAATAATAAAGGAGTCTCCTCCGGCCAATTCAGAATTACCTTCTGCATCAGCAGGCTTCTTTACTGTGGCATTCAATGTAATTTCAGTGCCTTCCTTAGTAGTAGCCTTTACTGAAACCGTCAAATGATCCTGCTGAGCGGGAGTCTTGAAATAATATTTTTTACCCAAGTCATCTTTTGTGAAAGTCTGGGTAGCCCCCTCCCCATTATCCACTGTAATGGCATAATCATCCTTAAAAGCGTCTGTAAAAGAAGTGGTTAGCCCAAGCTCCATTTCCACACAGGCCAGTTTACAAGACAAACTTACTCCCGTTGAAACTCCTTTTTTCACAGAGAAAGTCTGTTCACCTTTGAAGAAAGGACGTTCAGAAACCGTCACGTTCTCCCCTTCATAATTGTATGCTTCTACCGTATAATCACCCTCTTCCAAAGGAATCAGAACCTTACCATCCTGATTTTTCAATTCACTGACCGTACCTTTAGCCACTTCTTCCTGGGTAGACGTATTTGTCACTACCAATGTATAAGTATCGATATTTACATCTTCTTCATCAAAATGTCCAGTAGTAGCACCATTATCTACCACTGCATCTGCACGGCTGATTTTTACGCCATTGTAAACAGAAGACAAATCCAGCTCCAACACACCGTCGTTGGGGCCAACCTGACCTTTTCCTAAAATTTCATCACGCATCTCGCAAGATGAAAGGCCGATTACCAGTGCCAATAAGCCAATTAAACTCTTATATCTTTTCATATTTTTTCCTTTTAATTTGAACCTGGGATATATTCTCCCGGAATATTTACTGTTACATTTTCTACGGTCACTCCATCATCCACCGTCACAGTCAAGCCGAACTTGCCTCCAGGTACATCGGTTCCCTTCGGTTTGATGGTCAATGTGTAAGCATAGCAAGGCTTCACCTCAATTTCTTTTGTAGATTCAAATCCTTCTACTGTGACAGGATTTCCCTCTTTGTCTGTCAAGGCAAATGTCAACGTACATTTCGTACCTTCATCACCTGTTTTCAAATAAAGTTCTTTCCCCACATCCGACTTGTTCATGGTCCATGCATTGTCCATATACGAGGTCTTGATTGACACCGTACAATCTTGGAAATAATCTTCGAATGTATCTGTGTCATCATTACCTTTATATACTACAGACATTTTTGCATTGGCAGGCTTGCAAACCACTTTAACAGTCTTTCTGTCTCCCTGAGAAACCGTGAAAGTCTGGCTTCCTTTCACATAAAGTTTGTCATACCCTGCAGCTACATCTTCCCCATAATAAGCTGTCACTGTGTAAGGAACCCCAAAATCAACTTTCTGTTCTACACTTGCTTCGCCATAAGGCTTATCTACGTACACAGCTTCTTCCCCTTTATACAAAGATACCTTATAGTTTTGTACATTTTCATAGGCACTTTGGTCTATCGCACGACTGTGATAAGACAGTTCAGACGACAAGTCAATCATCACACTGCCTGTTTCCGAAAAACTCTCCTGTTCTTTTTCACTGCGGCAGCTTCCAAGGAAAGCCAGCGACACCAGCAACAAAGAAACCTTTAAATAACCTTTTATCTTCATTTGTACATTATATTTTTCAGTGTGCAAAATAACACCAATTTAATAACCCTCACAAGGTCTTTTTTTTTTATTTTTGGCTGATTTTTCATAATCAATCTTCCGTAAAGCCCCCTTTTACCTGATAATTAACACAAAAACCCTTTCTACAAGACATCCAAATGGTCTATTTTTAAAATACCATAGATAACGGAAGTTATATCCTACCAAAAAAATTTATACCTTTGCAAAAACAATACCAAACAGACAATCACGAATCCAAATGAACGTAAAGTACATCTTGTCCGGATTCCTGCTAAGCGTATCTGTCAGCTCCTGCATACAGGACGAAGCGCTCAATGTGGAAGCAGCCATAGACGGCTGCACCGGAACCAATATCCAGTCGGCCACCATCGACCATTTAAGAAAGGAAGTGGAAGTCTATGTACTCGACGGAACTGACATTTCCCAACAAGAACTGATTTTCACACTCCCCGATGGAGCCACCATCCAGGCGGAAGAGACGGAAACCAACGACCGGCCTCCCCTCTATGATTTCAGCCAGAATACGCTCCGGCATTTTGTAGTGACCTCCGAAGACGGAGCCACAAAAACTCCATACATCGTACGGGTGAACAAACTGGCGTTGCCCACCAGTTTCTCTTTTGAAGAGTTGAAAGAAACCACCCCTTACAATGTTTTTTATCTCACCAATGCGACCGGCATCATGCAGTGGGCCAGCGGAAATCCCGGATACGAACTGAGCGGTATGGCCTTGAACGAAACGCAATACCCTACCGTGCAGTATCCTGTGGGTTACGCGGGAAAATGTGTCAAACTGACCACGCTCAGCACCGGAAGCTTCGGAAAGCCTCTTGGCATGCCGATTGCGGCCGGAAACATCTTCATCGGCTCGTTCGATACACAAAACGCCGTACTGGCACCGTTGCAGGCCACTCACATGGGATTCCCTTTCACCAAACGACCCACCCGGATGACTGGCTGGTTCAAATACAAGGCGGGAGAAACCTTTACCGACAAATCGGGCAATGTGGTGACCGGCAAGAAGGATAGAGGCGATATTTATGCGGTACTCTATGAGGCCCCCACCAGCGACTTTACCCTGGACGGCAACCTTTTTCCGGACGGAACAGGCATAGACGAACATATCGTGCTGTTAGCACGCATCCCGGAACAGGAAATGACGGAAACCGAGGAATGGAAAAAGTTCGACCTGGAATTTACTCCCCAAAACGGCAAAAACGTCAACACCGACGACTTGAAGAACGGAAAATACAAACTGGCCGTCGTGTTCTCTTCCAGTGTCATGGGCGCCTACTTCCAAGGAGCCGTGGGGAGTGAATTGTACATTGATGAAGTGGAAATTATTTGTGAGAACTAAAATAAAGTAAGATGAAAAAATATGTAATGCCCATATTAGCGTTGTTTTTAGGAGGCTTCGCCCTGGCGGGTCACGCACAGTCTTCTTCCTCACACAAAGGACTGTTGTGGCTGGCTTCCCACGGGCTGGACTATGAAATAAAGGCCGGTATAAATATAGGTGGAACTTCTCCGCTGCCACTGCCCCAGGAAATCAGAAGCCTGGACAGTTATTCGCCCGGACTAGCCATCACCCTGGAAGGAAATGCCACCAAATGGCTGGATGCAAAACAAAAGTGGGGCCTCAGCGTGGGACTGCGCCTCGATAAAAAGGACATGGACACCAAAGCCACCGTCAAGAACTATGGCATGGAGATTTTCAGTGAGACCGGAGGAAAAATAAAGGGACTCTGGACAGGAGGAGTAAAAACAACCGTGAAAATGTCGTACCTCACCGTTCCGGTACTGGCGAACTACCGGATCAGCAACCGCTGGAAAGTGATGGCCGGACCGTATTTCTCGTACATGCTGAACGGAGAATTTTCCGGCAATGTCTACGAAGGACACCTCCGTACACCCGATGCCAGCGGAAGCCGCGTGAATTTTGAAGGAGAGAACAAGGCTGCCTATGACTTCTCGGACAACCTCCGCCGCTTTCAGTGGGGCGTGCAGGTGGGCGGAGAATGGAAGGCCTACAAGCACTTGAACGTCCATGCCGACCTGACTTGGGGATTGAACGATATCTTCCAGAAAGACTTTACCACGGTTTCCTTTGCCATGTATCCCATTTACCTGAACCTGGGATTCGGCTATGAATTCTGAGACCTGCATACGAAAAAAAGGGGCTGAGGTTCGAAATACCTCAGCCCCTTTTTTTGTATTTCAGGGAAGTCCTGAAAAGGGTTTCGTCTTATTTCTGTTTCGTACCTGAATAAGTCACTTTCACAGTCTGGTTCATTGTACCTCCCAGTACTGCATCGATATCCAAGTCCAGTGTCAAAGTTCCATTGCTGAAAGAACCAGTAGCAGCTATGTCGGCAGTCAGCAGCTGATTGTCAAGATTAGTGGTTCCTGTAAAGTTATATTTGTCGCCATTGGCAGTCAACGCACAATCCTTCAGTTCAATGTTTCCAAGTGGGATATTCTGGAACGTAAAATTGGTGATAGACAGATTAATGGAATTGTCGCCAGCTTTTGTCACGGTGATGGCTTGAGGATCTATTGTTCCAGCCGGAACATCCATTCCACCCATAGAGATAACTACATCTAATTTCCCGGAATACTCGCCTACCACTTCGTTTGCAGCCGAAACGGCAGCATCATCATCCTTACTACAAGAAGTAAACAAACCTACCATGCACAACATGGCCAACACGTAATAAAATAAACTCTTTTTCATTGCTTAATTATGTTTTTAATTACGGTCGCAAAGGAAACCAATCTGCTTTACTCCTGCAAGGTCAATTTATTCTATTTTTAGTCTATTTTTCAAATACAAAATAAATCAGATTAAGAAAAACGGTGTTATAACAGTTTTAAGAATATTTAATTCAAATGGGTATGGTCAATATTTAAGAATATGAAAATTCCGCCCCATAGTCAAATTAGAAAACTGCGTTTTCTAT
>ULLE01007733.1_pt1 | contig 14216 bp, 14 predicted proteins | sample 1951331 | NCBI WGS metagenome assembly ULLE01 (sample SAMEA4835518, study PRJEB28245) | human gut metagenome | biome: gut microbiome; material: fecal sample | place: Denmark | collected 2008
ACACTATCATGATTCTAAGGATTCTGAATCCAAGAGAAAAATGGATGATTCCATGAAAGAATACACATCAGATATTATTCGTAACCTTACGGAAATGTGGTCGGATGCAGATGCAGCGCTCAGACAGCAGATGAAAACTGACCTGAGCCGTTTAGTTCAGCAGATGACATGATTACAATATTGATTAAGCCCTTGTTGCAGTAGTGCGGCAGGGGCTTTTTTCGTAGAAAGGATGGTAATAAACCATGCTACGACAATTCTACATGAATGGGGACTTATGGAGAGTGCGCTTTGTTTCTCCCCATGATAATGTTTTGATTGACCGTACAGGGCAGAGGACACTTGCTGTATCTGATTACTCTACAATGACAATTTCGATTGCGAACAACCTACATGGCGAACTTCTAAATCGTGTATTTATCCATGAATTAGGTCATTGCGTGATGTTCAGCTACGGTCTATTAACAGAACTTCACCGCATGGTTAAGAAACGATATTGGGTGGACGCAGAGGAATTTGTATGCAATATTCTGTCCGACTATGGACAGTTTGTTATTGGCACAGCCAGAGATATTTTAGGAAACCAATTCACATATGTTTCTCCTGTTGGAATGGAAAGGGTGATTGCATGAGAGTATTAAGATTTATTGTAAATAATCAAAGAATTTATCCAGATCCCAAGTGTGATTTCTCTGGACTGGTAAAGGGCACGACTGGATATCTTAAAGCATTGTTTATCTTTTCACCAGAGTGGAACGGATGTAAAACAGCTGCTTCATTTTAGAGAATGGAAAGAGAATATCCAGTAATACTGAAAAACAATCAATGTGAAATTCCGCCAGAAGCCCTTACTTGGGATTGCTTTTTTGTATCTGTCACTGGCGTAAAAGATAACGGAAAATACATTATAACCACTGGTAAAACTAAAGTATCACAGAGGGGGTAGAACATGGCAACAGCACTTGATTTACTTATGAGCACAAAAGAAGATGTTAATTTGCTTTCTGAAGAATCCGATATATGCACAATTGACGCTAAGACAAGGGCTATTTTCGTGCCCTCTACAATCGTAGTTGGTGGGGTACAATCTGACAAGAATGCAGAACGTATTAAATTTTCATGTCCCAAAATTGTAGGAGATAATCTTGATTTATCCAAATTTTCAGTCAGAATTAACTTTGAAAACGTAAGCAGTGTGGATTTTAATGTTTCTATCAAAGACCAATACATTTGTGATGATGTAGCTGTAGATGGCGAAAATGTAACTTTTTCTTGGTTGATTGGAAGAAATGCAGCAAGGTATATGGGAACGGTACGTTTTATTGTTTGTGCTGTTAAAACGGATTCCGATTCAAATATTAGTGTTGAATGGAATACCGCAATAGCGGAAGTACCAGTGCTAGAGGGTATCGAGATTGATCAACCACAGATAGGCGAGCAAGAAAAAGATATTATAAATCAGCTTTTGGAGCTTACTAAAAACACATCTGCGGAAGCTGTTCAAAATGTAAATTCCGCAAAAGAACAAGCTATTAAGGACATCCAGAGTGTATCACAGCCAGACACTACATTGACTATAGAAGGTGGGCTTGCAGAAGCAAAAGCAACGGGAGAAGCTATTGATTCGCTAAAGGAAGATTTAGTTAATATAACCAACGGCGTAAAGCCTATACACAAAAATATAGTATGGCAGAATGGGTATATTGATAATAATGGAATTGTAAAAAAATCCTCACTTTCAAAATATGCTGTAATTTCGTTAAAATCTAATGAAACTGTTTTAGTTGGAACTCTTAATGCAAACATAACAATGCTTGGAAAAACAAATAGTGATACTGTATCGGTAGGAGATACTGTAACACCGATTAAAATAACAAGTCCATATGATCGTTTTGAAGATTATACATATTACACGCTTGAAGATGCCAAAATTGTTGTTTGCGTATTGACTTCAAATTATAAATTGAAGTTTTATGAAAAGCCATTTTTCTTAAATGAGGATACAAAAGTTTTCCATGTAACCGATTATGTCAATGGCACCTATTATAATACAGGAATTTTGGGTAAGTCAACTAACAGAGTAAGGACAAGTAATTTTTTAATCCTAAACAAAGGAGAGGCAGTTGATGTAAAAAATATTCCTTATGGATACGAATTAGCTATTTCATTTTTTGATTTTAACACAAAAAAATTAAAATACGGAGATGAATGGGGCGGTATATATCCTTATGTGGCACAAGAGAAGATATTAATGTTGCCACTATGGAGAAGAACAGATAATGCTGATTTGTCACCAAGTGAAATAACGGGAGATGTTGTCATTTATGGTACTTGTCTAACAGATATTAAATATAATGATAGTGTTATTGCAAATAATTTAGGAATACAAGACAAAATCAACCAAGCAAATCATTATCGAAGAAATAATACTAAACCATTATGTTTAGCACATATTTCAGATTTGCATCTTGATAAAATCAGATTGCAGAGATTTACAAATTTTATTAACAATATTAAAAACATTGATGATGCTATTTGCACAGGAGATATGACAAATAATTATAGTGATGGCATGACGTATTGGGATAGTGTAAGTGGTACTGAAAGAATACTGACTTGCATAGGTAATCACGATGGCTTGGCAAATCACAATGTAGATTGGTATTCAGGTCAATGCACTATGCTTGAAGCATACAACAAGTTTATAAACCCATATATTTCCAATTGGAATGTAACACATGATGTTGGAAAAACATATTATTACAAGGACTATAATTCTGAAAAAATAAGACTAATAGTTTTAGATAGTATGAGAAGTGGAACAGATGCAACCAATCAGAATACTTGGCTTGAAAGTGTTTTGTCAAGTGCTAAATCAAAAGGCTATTCGGTGGTATGTGCAACTCATTGTGTACCTCAAACATCTAAAGTGAATTATATTGATTGCTCTTTCAATTCTATCAATCTGAAATATGAAGATGAATATGATACTTGTGTTACAAACACAATCTATCAGCAAACTGTGCAAAATTTTATTGATGATGATGGCAAATTCATAACTTGGATTTGTGGCCATACACACGTTGATTTTGTATATACAACATCAGAATTTCCTAATCAATTATGGATAGTAGTTGCTTGTGGACTTCTTTCCAACAATCTTGACATTGATAGAACTGATGGTACAAAAAATCAAGATGCATTCAATATATTAACTTTCGATACTAATACAGAATTAGTAAAAGTTATTAGAGTTGGAGCTGACAGAGATAGAAGTATGCGACATTTGGGAACAATGAGCATCAATTACAACACTCATAGTGTTATTTATAATGATTAAGTTATGCTTGACCAATGGAAAGCACTCTAATTAACTAAAGAGGGCTTTAGTTAAGCAACCAAATTTAAGAAAGAGAGGAAATATGAGAGGATTAGTCCGTCAAAAGCAAAAAGTATATTGGTCACGAATTACTGAAAAAACAAAAGGATTAGACCGCGTTAAAGTTTATGAGAAGCCAGTTCTGTTCTCTTTTTCTGTATCATCCACAGCTGGAACACCAGAAGAAATCGCAGCCGGAATAGTGCCAGATTACGACAGGTACATTACAAGCTTTAACCGAAATTTCCACCCACAGGAAGCAGACATATTTTGGATAGACAGAATCCCACAAATAAGCGAGGATGGAAGCCTTATTTTGTACGAAAATGGAGATCCTACAGTATTGCCAGACTACACACTAAAGAAGATTTTAGACACAAAAAAAGGCAATATTGCCAGATACGGAATTTCCAAGAGAGGAAACGAGGATGGGTAAGACAATAAAGTGTACCTTATCGCAGAAATCAATCCAAAATGCTATTGATGAAATAAAAAATTATCAAAAATCTTTAAGGAGCAAAAATGAAATCTTCATAAAAAGATTATGTGAATTAGGGATTCCAGTCATTAATCAAAATATTTTAGCAGCACAAGGCGATTCCGATAAGAACCATAATACTTACATCAAAATTAACAGTTTTGGAAACTATGCAGAAGCCCATTTAATATGCGAAGGAATAGACCTTTTGTTTATAGAGTTCGGTGCAGGTATTCACTACAATGGCACAGCAGGTTCTAGTCCGCATCCAAAAGGAGAAGAATTTGGTTATACAATCGGTTCTTACGGACAAGGAAAAGGAAAAAACGATTCCTGGGTATATGTTTCTGATTCTGGCGAATGGGTACGTTCTTACGGCACAGAAGCTACAATGCCAATGTATAAAGCCAGTGTAGAAATCATTCAGAATATCCGAAAAATTGCCAAAGAGGTATTCTCTTCTTAAAGATGATACCATAGTATACTGAATGATACCAACCAATTATGTTATCATTACAGTGTTAAATTGTAGCATAAAATGCAATGCGTTCACTATAAAGGTGGGCGCATTTTTTATTGTGAGGTGACAGATATGCCAGACACAATAGAATCCCCTGTATTAGAAGTTTTTTCAAGGTGGGGAGCGGCTGTTTCTAAGATTACTGGCGCAGACAATTACTCCATGGATGGGAGCGAGACAAATGCTTCTGGCAAAAAAGCATATGCACAGCTTTATATGCTCGGAAATCCAATTACGAGAGGTGACCTTGAAGGGGATGAATGCGCAACAATGCCATCGTTTCAAGTAAATTGCTTCACATCTGGGAGTAAAGCATTAACCAGATTGTATGAATTGGACAAGATAAGTCACAAAGCTATGGTGAACATGGGATTCCGTCGTACATATGGCCCGGAACCTATGTTTTTTGGTGACAGTGGAATCAAAAAGCTTGTTAGCCGATACAGCCGAATATATACAGGAAAATTACTTTAAACCAATGAACGCATAGACGTTCTTTTTTTATGCTTAAAACGAAAGCGAGGTGAGATTATGGATCAGATTTTAAGTTATGTAAAGCCAGAATTACTTATTGTCGTTGTAGTTCTTTATTTTATCGGGGTAATGATTAAAAAATCAGAAAATATTTCTGACAAATTTATTCCGATGATTTTAGGAATTCTCGGCATGTTAATTTGCGGTCTTTACGTTTTTGCAACATCTACGGTTTCCGGTTCACAGGAAGCTGCAATGGCGCTGTTTACTGCAATTACACAAGGAATTATCGTTGCTGGATTAAGCACTTATGTAAATCAGCTTATTAAGCAGTCTGGAAAAGAAGAGTAGAAAGGCGGTGATCCGCTATCTCCCGGCACAGGGTTACGTGCAAGAGAGTCATAGAGCCAGTTTATAGTTTGATAGAAAGAAAAGGAGATATAGCAATGGCAGAAAAAGGCAATATTGCTGGTGTATCTACAGTTGGTTCTCTTACTGGATATGCCGTTGAAACAGTGGCTGGTACTAAGCCTACAAAATTTATAATGCTTCACAGAATCAACGCTTCTGACGAAATTACCATTGATGTAGAGACGATTGATGCGTCTGCACTGGAAGACAAAATTGAAAGAGCAATTGCTGGACGTGGTTCTACAGGTGGAACATTCAATGTAGCAGTAAACGTTACAGACGAAACAATTGATGAGTGGGAAAAACTTATTGCTGCATACAAAACTGGAAAGGCATCTGGCTTATCAATGTGGTATGAAGAGTATTTCCCTTCTCTTCAAAAGGCATTTTTTACCAAAATTGAGCCACCAACAAAGATTCCAAAACCAGCCAGAGACCAGAACGGACTTCTTACAGTTTCCATGTCTCTGACTATCAATGAGTATGTTGGTGCTGATACCGCAATCAAACCAACAGAGGAAGAGTAATTATTACTGGGAGGATAGGATATGTACAAGATAATAACTATTAGCGGGAACGATTATAAACTGGAATATACAATTGAGGCTTCTTTATATGCAGATTGTGTTAAGGAGATAGCTGGATTGTTTTCCTCACTTGCTTTAGCTTCTGACGAAAAGGATGTTTCTAAAATAATTTCCAGCGTTGCAAACATTCCGCAGACTACGCTTATAGTATTTTATGCTGGGCTTATGGAACACCACGGAGATCACCCAGATGGAGACGGAAAAGTGCCGAATATTGCAACTGCAAAAAGGCTTCTTGCAAGCTATATTCGAGAACATTCTGAGGATGAATTTGGGAATTTTTACGGTGTTCTTGAACTTTGCATTGAACAAATGGAGGAAGACGATTTTTTCAATCTGACCGGAATCGGGACGTTTCTGGAGGATGCGTTCAAGACTTCCAAGAAGAAACCAGTGACTCAACAGAAAAAAACTACAGAGAAGTAATTTGGGATGAACTTTATCCAGAAGCGGTAAAAATTGGCATGAGCAAGCATGACTTTCTTCATTGCACCATAAAAGAGTTTCAACTTCGATTAAAAGCTTGGAGAAACCAAAAAGAAGATGAAATTAATCAGAAGAGCAAATTGATTGATTATCAATCCTGGGTTTCTGGTGCGTATGTTCAAATTGCTATAGCAAGTGCACTTTCTTCCAAGGTTTCATACCCCAAAAAGCCATTTGGAAGTGATGATAAAAAAGAATTGCTTCCAGAAAAGATTTATGATGAAAAAACAGAAGAGGAATTAAAGCAAGAAGAAAGATACTTTGAGCTTCTTGTAAAACAAGCAAATGCGAAACTTGACGAGATAGGTAACGAAGAGGGCAGGCAGGATGATTAGTCTTGTCTGCCCTTTATTTTTTTATGCAAAAAGGAGGGAAATTGAAAATGGCGGATAACACCATTGACACCCTTGATTTACAGGTTAGAAGTAGTACGGCAAAAGCTGTTCGGTCACTTGAGAACTTATCAAGAAAACTTTTGAACGTAAACAGTTCATTTAAGAATCTGAATACAGGTGGATTGCGCCATTATGCCAGAGAAATAGGAAGAGTATCTGCATCCATAAAAACATTAAATGGTGTTAGAGTTTCCTTACCTAATCTTGGTGGTCTTACAAAGCAACTCACCAGCATATCACGTGTAAATTTTTCAGCATTGGATGGAAGCGGGAAATCACTTAAAGATTTTGCGTCTGGTTTATTGTCTATCAGCGGTTTACAGAATATTTCTGTACCCAAAATAGATACTAAAAATATTAATTCAGTAACAAAAGCTATTGAAAAGCTTGGAAAAGTTGATTCTTCAAATGCACAGCAAACAATTAACAGTATACAGAAAGTGGCACACTCTATGTCTGTTCTTAATACTGTTGATTTTAGTGGTTCAAAAGTAATCCAAGGAATTAATGCAGTCAAAAGGCTAATGGAAGTCAAAACGGATAATTTTGACACAACCACTTTGGATAAAATTGCAAATTCCATGAAAAGCTTTTCTGATCTCCCAGATGTATCTTCCAGCACCAACCGTTTTGTTTCTTCTTTACAGAAACTTGTAAATGCTGGTGATAAGGCAAAACAGGTAGAAGTTGCACTTCCTGGGCTTGGAAAACAATTAAAATCTGTGATAAAAACGCTGTCCAGAGTGGGGGATGTTTCCGAACCAACTAATTTATTTGTACAATCCATCGGAAGACTGGCAAGTGCTGGAAACAAGACTAGCCAGACCGCTGGACAATTGCAAAATCTGGCGCAAGAAACAAAGAAGTTTTTCAAAGTAATGGAAAATGCTCCAAAAATCAGTGAGAATACCATCCGCATGACGGAAGCACTGGCGCAGTTGGCAAGTGCTGGCGGCAAGGTGAATACTGCAACAAATTCCATATCCAGTGCTTTTTCAAAATTATCATCTGGTACATTGAGTCTTGGAAATCTTGTAAGTAAAACTGCTTCTAAAATTGGTGGTGGCATAAAAACTATCATTGGTTGGTTTCAGCGTCTTGGAAGCGGTAGCTCTGGACTGAAAACTGCATCCTTTAATCTGAGCGCACTCTTTAAAACTGCAATTGGATTTAAGGCAATCCAAGGTCTTGTTGACTTTGGAAGAAGCGCAGTTGATTTAGGCTCTCAAATTACAGAGGTTGAAAACGTTGTAGATGTTGCGTTTGGCAGCATGTCTGATAAAGCTTATCAATTTGCATCCACAGCAAAAGAACAATTTGGATTATCAGAATTGGCGGCAAAGCAATATTCTGGGACCATGATGGCAATGATGAAATCATCTGGTGTTGCGCAAGATGCAGCTTCTAAAATGTCAATTTCTCTTGCTGGATTAGCCGGGGATATTGCATCATTTTACAACATTGATACAGATACTGCTTTTCAGAAAATACGCTCTGGAATTTCCGGGGAAATTGAGCCTTTAAGACAATTGGGTATTAATTTATCCGTTGCAAATATGGAGGCTTATGCTCTTTCAAGGGGAATTACAACATCTTATAATGCAATGTCCCAAGCTGAAAAAGTTGCTCTTCGATATAACTATTTAATGTCAGCTACAGGCGATGTGCAAGGGGATTTCGCTAGGACAAGCGGCACCTGGGCGAACCAGGTTCGTTTACTCACTCTGAATTTCCAGTCACTTTCCGCAGTAATCGGGCAAGGTTTGATTGCTGGCATTCTTCCTGCTATTCAAGCTCTCAATGCGCTTATGTCAAAGCTTATGCAAGCTGCGAATGTGTTCCGTAACTTCATGTATGTATTGATGGGAAAGAAACTAAAAGGTTCGCAGAGTGGAGTTAGCGATATTGTATCTAACTTAGGTGGTATAGAAACAGCTGGTGATGACGCATCTTCTGGGCTTGATGACGCTACATCATCTGCAAAGAAGCTGAAAAAGGCACTTTCTGTATTACCATTCGACCAATTAAATCAGCTTGCTGATAACTCAAACGATTCCGGGACTGCATCTAAAAGCCTTGGTTCTGGACTTGGCGATTTGGCTGATAGCTTTGCAGGAATACAAGATTCCTTGGACGAAGTTTTGACTGTCGATGAAACACCTATTAACAAATGGGCTTCCAAAATTAGAAAAGCATTCCTGGCGAAAGACTGGGAGGGTGTAGGAACTACTATTGCCGATATGCTTAATCTCGGAATGAGCAAGGTGTATGAGGTTATTAACTGGAAAAATGTTGCCCCGAAAATAACTGAGTTTACAGACGCATTTACAAGAGCATTCAATTCATTAAATACCAGACTTGATTTTGACTTGCTTGGAAGAACTATCGGGACGGGAATCAACACAGCTGTAAATACTCTTAATCAGCTTATTGGTGATGGCGGTATTGATTTTGGATTAATCGGCAGAAATATTGGTGATGGGTTAATCGGCGCACTGGATGAAATCAACTGGACTAATCTGGGTGAATTGCTTGGAAATAAGTTTATGATTTCCTGGAAAATGCTATCTGGATTTGTAAAACGTATGTCAGAAGAGGACGGCGCTGGTGTAACTGGTTGGGATAAGCTTGGTAGTTCACTTGGAAAAGCTTTGAATGGCGCTGTGTCCAAAATTTCCATGAAGGATATTGCAGATTCTTTATCTGGAATTTTAAATGGAGCGTTTAGAAGCTTGGCTGCGTTTACCAAAACTGTAAACTGGGATGAACTTACTAATAATATCACAGAGGGAATTTCTACTTTCTTGAAAAAAACAAACTGGAAAGAAAATGGACAAGCACTTGGAGATTTCATATCTCACCTGTGTACGGCGTTGAAAAATACGCTTACAAAAGACACTTTCTATGAATTTGGACAAGGTGTTGGAACATTCCTTGGTGAATTGCCATGGGGAGAAATCCTTAGTACCGCAGCTGATCTGCTATTAACTGGTCTTACCAGTGCATTAAACGGATTATTTGATGGATTAGAGGAAAAGCACCCGATAGCCGGACATATTGCAGAATGGCTTACAAAAGCATTTATTGCAGTAAAAATAGCAAATATTACAGGCATTGGAACTCTTGTTGGTTCGCTTGTGGGACATATTGCAGGAAAAATAGCTGAAAAGAAAAACGCTGAAATGATTGCTGAAAAGTTAGCAGATGTACTTGGAGATGGCACAAGTGGAGCAAAAGAAGCAATAAAGGATTTAGGAGATGAAGCAGAAGCAGCAGGAAATGGCGGGTTTACTACACTTGCAGAAAAGATAAAAAATCTCGGTGATGTCGCACAAACAGCTGGTGGACAATTCCAAGGATTTTGGGGATACGCAACCAATTTGGGTGCGACTGCATTTGTCGTGGAAGGTCTTGGACAGGTAAAAAAAGCTATGGACTTTAAAGATTCCACAGCTGACGCATTCAACGATTTTGAAGTTGTTAGAAAAGCATTGAAAATCATCGAAGACCAAACCGGAATCTCTGGTGATAAACTTATCGGACTTGGCGGTGATTTAAAAAATGTGAAAGACAATGCATTTGATTTTGATGGACAGCTCCAAACCGTAGAAACATCACTTGAAAATCTTGGAATTTCTTCTGATACATTTAAGCAAGCATTAAAACAAGCAATGGAGGAATCTGATACCTCTACAAATTCTCATGTAAGCAATATTAATGAATATATCGGTACGATGGGGACAGAATTTGACAATGCAAAATCTGCACTGGAAAGACTTTCAGATCAAGCAGTAATCACTCCAACGCAGTTTGATGAATTAAGCACTGTCCTTCAACAGCAAGAATCATCTGGAGCAACAGCTAGAGCTGCATTCCAAGCATTGATGGATAAAATGGCAGAGATGGGAATTGACACAAGAAAAGTTATAAAAGCTTTTTCAGAAGATGTTCCGAAAGCTTCATCAACAATGAGCAAATCAGTTGCAACAGCATCTGAATCCGTATCATCCAAGACAAAAACTGGCTTTGGTCTCGCCAATACTGCAGTAAGCACGGCAATGGCTGGAATGAAAAAAAGCACAGAAAGCACAATGCCTTCCATTTGGTCGAAGATAAAGAACACGAATGATGATGTTGAAACCAACTCTAAAACCAATTGGGGAAATTCCGCAAGCGCTGTATCGACAGCCCTCGGAACCATGGACACCGATACAAAAGATGTAATGGGTAAAGTTATGACAACCATTCAAAGTTATTGGTCTTCTGTTCTTATCAATACAAACCAGATTTGGGAAAAGGCTTCTGGTAAAGTTGACACGGAAACTGGAAAAATGAAAACCTACACAGAATCTAATTTGTCTGGGATTTCGGATAAAATTAAAAGGCTATTTAATGTTAATCTTACATCAATTGGTCGGGAAACAGCTCAATCATTCGCTGATGGCATGAAACAAGTACACTTACCAACTCTGACTTATTATATTTCAGAGTGGAGAAAACATGATCTTGGCGGTGGAAGAACCAGTTCTACACCAGTTTATAAGCCTAATTGGTACGCCAAAGGTGGCCTTTTCAACGGTGCACAGGTAATTGGTATCGGTGAAGCCGGTTCCGAAGCCGTTCTTCCGTTGGAAAATCCGCGAACCATGAAGAAGATTGCAGATAGCATTGTTTCCAGTTCAGACGGAAGCATGGGACTTACAAAAGAAGAAATGGCAAAAGCAGTAGCACAGGGCGTTGCAATGGCAATGAGTATGAACAGCGGAAATAAGAATCCACAGTACATTATGAACAGTATTATCCTGGACGGAAGCGAGATTGCGAAAGCAGTAACCAAAGCCCAGAATGACACGGATAGCCGCTTCAAACCATCCCCGGCATATTGATTTTTGACTGATTGTGTGATATAATTTTCTCAATGAAGAAGTACACACGGTCTTGATTTTTGAGCCGCTAAGAAGAAATTAATATTTCTCGATTTTGAGGAATTTTTATCTTACTTGGCGGCTCTTTTTTATTTTATCCATCAATATAAGGAGGAATGGAGAATGGAAAATGAAGTTTTGATAACAAGTGAACAGACACCTATTGAGATTGCACTTGGGATTGACGAAGAAGGCATGACTACTGCCAGAAAACTATATTCATTTTTAGAACTTGCACAAGGACAGTTTTCAAGATGGTGCAAAAGAAATATTATTGAAAATGGTTTTGCAATGGAGAATGAAGATTATGTGCGACTCGACATCAATGTCGAGACACCGACAGGTGGCGTTATTCAAAGAGAAGATTATAAACTCTCTGCCAGCTTTGCAAAGAAACTTTCCATGCAATCAAAATCTGAAAGAGGAGAACAAGCAAGAAATTATTTTATTGGTTGCGAACAATCCTTAAAAATTGCTTTTAAAAAGCAGCGTGCAGCAGAACTTGAACGAGCTAAAGGAATAGCAGTAAGACAGGCATTAACAAAGGCAATCCAGCAATCTTCTGAAAATGAAAGAATGCACGGACATGCCTATTCTACATATACAGACGTTATTTACAAGTCCATATTTGGCAAAAACGCCAAGCAACTGAGAGAGGAATTCGGAATCACAAAAAAAGAAAGTATGAGAGATTATTTTTCAGAAGAAGAGTTGGTGAAAGTCCAGAACGCCGAAATGCTTGTAAGTGCATTGGTTGGATATGGTTGGGGATATAACGAAATTAAAGAATTTATTCTGAATAAAGGAATTAATAAAATTGCCGCATGATTTTGAATTTTTAGACAGCCCGCATTTAAAATGAGGTCTGGAAAGGTTCGATTTAAAATGGAACCTTTTTCACAGGGAGGAATATCATGTCATATAAAAATTACATCTTAATTCAAAAACATTTATTCCGTAGCGAATACATTTTCGCAGATACAGAAGAGTATCTGGCAGACCAACTTTTTAAGAATGAGAAAATTCGGGTAAATTTTGGAAAAGAATATGGACATACAGAAGAGAAGTATCTTCTTGTTTCCTGTAAAATCTGGAACAAAGATCAAGGCAAGTTTTTTAAAGCCATGGAAAAACTGAGAAATAAAATGCCACTGGTCGGGAATACCGACTATGAGGAATTTTGCAAGGAAACATTCAAAATGTTTGATTAATTAATTTCGGTAAAACCAGTGGGCTAGGTTGGCCGCCGAAAAGCGTAAACCTTGATACGCCTGTCCACTGTTTTTATAAATCAAGGATTCTGGCACAATACGGAGAGTGCCTACGACCAACAAGGAGGTTATCTAATATGAAAGGTAAATTATCAGATCTTTTTTTATCCAGCAAAGAAAGCGTTATCATCAAACCAGATTTAGCAGTAAAATTAGGGCTAAATGAAGCCATTGTTTTACGCCAAATTTATTACTGGCTTGAAATAAATGAAAAATTGCAAAGAAATTATTATGATGGAAGATATTGGACTTTTAACACGATGGAAGAATGGCAAAAGAATAATTTCCCATGGTGGTCTACAAAAACTATAGAAAGAGCTTTTAAAAGTTTAATTTCTTCCGGAATTGTTATCACTGGAAATTATAATAAAGACCAAAGAGACCGTACAAAATGGTATTCCATAAATGAAGATGTTCTTGAAAACATATTAAATGGTATAGTAAAGGAAAACCCAAAGACAAATAGCCAATGTGCATCTGGACAGAATGACAAAAGGCATAGACAAAATGACGAAATGCACAAAGACAGTTCGGGTGAAGCATTACCAGAGAATACTAACAAAAATTATCATTCAGAAAATACTATATCAGATACTACATCTCCTACGGAGTTAAAAGAAGAAAAGAAAAATGCATACCACTCTAACGAGTGGTTCAATTCTCAACATATTAAAAATATGTTGACCGAGGAGAACATCCAGTATACTCCAATAGACCGTAAATCTTTTAACTGGTCTGCATTCAAGAACCAGGTTTCAGTACGGATTGAAGAACTAGGATATACGACAAGCCCATACACAACCAACCGCTTTCTGGTAGTATCAAAGTATTTCTTCAAGAGGTATGAAGAACGAACCAGAAAACCGCACATAAAAATCAATCAAGACGCTTTGGATAATATCCTGGACAAGTTTGGATTCGGGCCAAATCCAGATTACTTCCAGAATGTTGAGATTGAAACATATATGAAAGTGATTGATGAATACTTTGGCACTTCATTTAGTGAGTACACGGATCACCATTATTCGCATTTCATGTCTGGCTACATACGGAAAAATTTGTTAATGAAAATTGAGGACAGGGAGGATATTAACAGTTAAATATAAATTATAAAATTATATAAGCACATGTTGAGTTTTATAAGATATTGGAGTGGAAAACAAAGCTAAGAAACTTATCCGTGAACTGATACAGGAGGAAACAGATGGTAAAAGCCATAAAAGTAATGCTGATACCAAACAATGTACAGAAAACCAAGATGTTTCAGTACGCAGGCGCTTCAAGATTTGC
>ULLE01007674.1_pt1 | contig 14067 bp, 11 predicted proteins | sample 1951331 | NCBI WGS metagenome assembly ULLE01 (sample SAMEA4835518, study PRJEB28245) | human gut metagenome | biome: gut microbiome; material: fecal sample | place: Denmark | collected 2008
AGCTCATGCCGAGCATACTACTAAAAAAGGCGGACGAGGTTGCATCCTCATCCGCCTTATTATCGTTGTACAACCGGACAGGTGGGAGCCTGCCCTGATAGATTTACTTCACGGCGATCTTACCTGTCACCGTCTTGTCGGCTGTCTTCATCTTGACAACATATACACCAGAGGTCAGCTTCGAAGCCTCATAGCGGCATACTGTTGAACCGGCAGATATCTTGCCCATCAATGAACCGGAAGCTGAGTAAACCTCAAGGCTCTTGATAGCACCTGAAGGTGAGCTGGCCACGATAGTCTTGCTGGCTGCATCGTAAACGATGGCCGGGGTCATAGCTGCCGTAGCGACAGAGCCTATACCAGTTGTCTCACCAAGGATCGCACGAATGGCAGGAGTACCGAGTCCTGCGGAGGACTGATCAACAGCGCACATAGAGCCAGTCTCATCAGTAAGCAGGTAGAGCTGTCCGGGAAGGACATTATCCACTGCAAGACCATAACCAGTATAAGTTACTGCCATCATATAATCGCCAGGAGCCAAGGTCGTCAGCTCGTCGAACATATAATCGACCTGACCGGTAGAGCCACCTCTCTCAGCAGTAGTAGAATATACTTCCTCACCTACAGGAATATACCCGTAATCGTCAGGTGTAGCATTATTGTCCCACTTGTAGACTGAGAGACCGATCTGCTCATCCTCAGCCATACCCCAACCAATAGAGAGGCCCTTGAGATCGGCTGTCTTATTGATATGGAATATGATGCCGGCCGTGCACAAATAGCCCTCGCCCAAACCGATTGCATGATAATCATCATACATACCATCGGTAACATAGTCGTAAGCATACACATCATCCGTCATCTCCAAAGAAGCAGATGCCATGTTGTCATTCAGATTATTGTCTTCCTCACCATCGAGTGTTGCCTCCGCTGTAACATCAGTAGTACCACTAGGAACATCACTTAATGTAGCAGGAACACTTACTGTCAGAGTCTCACCAGCAGGAATAGCTTCGAACTTGGCAGAACCTACCTGCTTTCCATCTGCAGTCAGTGCAATGGTACCTGAAGCAGGCTCAGATCCCTTGTTCTTTACAACAACATCAACTGACAGATCCTCAGCCTGAGATTTCGGAAGCTGTGAAGGCAGGCCAGACATGCTGGTTATTGCCACATCATAGGGTGCAACCTCGGCGACCTCTGCACTTCTCAACATGAATGTACCCTGAGGAGTATCTTGCTTAAAGCCCAGTGAATAAACACCATCAGCAGGAACAGTAAAGGTCACCTCATCGTCAGTGAATGCATCATTGGTGTAGATATCGCTGTACGATGCGATCGTGCTCCAATCAGACACAGGAGTTCCTTCCGCACCAAGAATAATGTCATAACTGTCATACACTACAAACATGAAATAGAACATGCCGGCCATGTAGTTGTAAGAGAGACGATAGGTCTTTCCGGCCTTAAGGTTAACGCCACGTGATACAAGCGGAGTAGTGCCAACACAATACATTGCACTGTAATAATCACCATCGTAAACCCAAGAGTCGTCACTTGACCAGTCCTCGCGCTGAGTCTCATTGTTGAAGTCAACCACAAACGGCACATCGGTCGGAGTATAGTGAGTAACAGAAGCCTCTCCGGAGTTATTGTCAGTGATTGTCTCCGGATTCTGTCCGTCAGCAGGAGTTACATCGGTAACATTGACACCTACAGAATACTTACCTACAGCTGACATATCAATAACATCATCAAGAGTAACCTCTACACTTTCACCGACAGGAACGACTTTGTCAAACTTCTGACTTCCCTTCACAGTACCATTGACAGAATACTCAACCGTGAAGTCCTTAGCATCAGCAGTTCCCTTATTAGACAGGGTTACACTCACTTTCTCCTCAGTACCCAGTGAACAGCTTGACATAGGCAAGGTTACCTTATCTACTGACAGATCTGGCGAACCGATATAAGATCCCTCTGCAACAACGACTTTATAAACGCCGATACCATACTGGTTAGCCTGTGAGGTTCCATGAATCGCAAAATAGTAATCGCCACTTTCATCGAGGTCAAAGTTGATGATACCCTTGTAGCCATCTGCTGCTACCACGAAATCGTCATAACTCTTCAGCACCTTCATTTCGCTGACATCAGAGGTCTTACCATAAAGTATCTCAAAACTCTCAATAAAGCTATTACCTAAAGCATTGTAATCAATTACGAAATTATTGGTTCCAGCAGGAAGAGTGATCGGACATGTCGTTACCATGTAATCATCTGTAGCAAGTTCTGAATTGAACAGAATCTCGGCAGCTCCCGTTTCCGGTGAGATCGTCCATGTCGTTCCATCCTGATTTGCATCGATGATCGTCCAATAATCTACGCTTCCTTCCTGACTGAAGTCACAAGTGAATGGAGCAGGTAAAGCTGCCACATGTGTAACCTTCTTTGTCATAGAGTTATTGCCGGAAAGACCATCCTTCTCGTTGTCAACAGATACTGTCACACTATGTAAACCGGGAACGGATAGATCAGCCTTTGCCTTAAAGGTGTAATCTATATTGTCACCCGGAGCAATAGGAGTATCTACCGTCTCACTGATAGTCTCACCACCGTCGACAGTCAGCTTTGCAATAAAAGAAGAAACTGCTTCTGTGCCTTCGTTATAGAAAGTAGCTGTCACATCTTCTGCAGAAGTAAGATCCTTACCTGTTGAAGGAGATATGATCTTGCTCACACCCAGATCAACAGGAGAGTCGCATGTCAACTCAACATTATCCTGCGTGAAAGCGAGATTAACTGTAAATACATACTCATAACCTCCCTTAAAATAGTAATTGTCGCCTTGCGATTCTCCGCCTGCAAGATAAACCGTACCTGATGACGGAGTTGGATTGAATACATAGAAATCATATTCTCCGGCAGGAACATCTATAGACTTTGATTCGCCCGCAACTAAAAAGTTCTCCAAATAGCTTGCGTCCTCTGGAACTGCGTAATCTGCTGCCGCAAAAATTTCATCCAAAGAGGTCATTCCATAAATGCCGCAGTCACGATCGAGAATGAGCTGATAGCCAGAACCGTCCCCCCAGTCAGTCTCCACATTTAAGGTAATGCGTGCCTCATCGCTTGCAATCGGCCCCGCTTTCGCCACCTTGGAAGCTTTTACCTGTACGGGATGCCCGACACGATTACGTAACAGATCACCCGGCATATTTGAGGTTGGAAATACCTGCCGTGCTTTTTGTTTCTGTTGCATAGCAGCAGCCTTCTTTCCAAATTTCCCGCTACGCATAGCCTTTTCGGCCACCATTGTCCTGAACTTAGCAGGAGGTGACACCGTACCACTTGTCTGTGCATACGCCCCATAACTCATTAAGGAGCACAAGATGTAGATGAATAAATGTTTCATGGGCTAATTTTTATTAAATTAAACACACATTGCAAAGATATAAAAATGAAATTAAAAAGCCAAACTTTATTTCACTTTTTTATCTAATAGTCGATATTTTCTACATTTCGTCATTGATATACCTTAATATAAAATAGACTATCAAAACAGACATCATTTACTTAATTTTCTAAAACAGAATAGTTAAATTTTATCTATATATATCTATTTAAATAATACAAATTTATAACATATAGCATAATTCTACTTTTTATGTTTATTACAAATATTATCATTATAATGATCTTAAATAAATATGATGAGACCAGTAAGAATCTTTATTCACGAACTCTTTATATACTTATATCATAATGACATTCAATGTATATTGATGTATATTAAAATGAAAATATACGGGACATATCATCTGTGTGATTTGTATAACTTTAATAGGTTACATCCATAGAAGCACGACATTAAACCTCTATCATATTATTTAACTAAGATTGCTCATTAAAAATTTGGTAGGTTTCATACTATTGCCGAATATCTTACTCGCCACTTTGTCTCGATATCATTCAATATCATACAACAACTGACTGACCATCGGATACTCCATATCCGATCCAATGGGATATGTCAGGCTTTATACCTCATCGCCGGATTTTATTCTTCTAAAATATAGATAATGAAAACAGAAGATCTGCAAGTCTCGCATTAAGAGAACGAGAACTTGCAGATCAATAAAAGATATATTCTATATTATCCTACTCGTATCAACTCATTCGTAATTTTAAAGGACAATCTGATATATCTCGTAAAAACTTCCAGCTTATACACTGCTGTACCAGCCCTGCGTACATCCTTACAGACATACGTCTCACATGTACCTGCTGCTACTGACAATGCATAATATGTCTAAATCCTCCGATTAATAAAGAGAATTCTGCGGTATTATCGCATTATCATTGTTCTTAATATCCGCTCATCACCGGTCTCCGACCAGCCTTTATTCGGAAAACAAAATCTTATAAAGATCCCTCCTCAGCATAAGAGAGGCCACCCTCGCAGGCAACCTCTCCACGAAATATAGAAGATTTTTAAGTTATTATATAAATGAGGTATAAAGCCGCCGCTCTATCCTTTATTTTATTTCCAACCAATAAAATGAATATCAGCTTAGAAATCTGTATATCCTCTTGTGGCTTGCATAAGAGCTATTCTTCAAATATTTTAAATCCTAAAAAGCTCTCTCAAACCGAGCAATTCTGCAAGACTCCTTGCATTGCCACAAAATCCATTCCCATAACACTATGTACCTTACACATAGCATTGGATAAGAATATCTTGACAGCAATCTCCGCTGTCAAAAAACAAAATTATGAAGGGTAGAAGAAGGTCATAAGAGGGCACCCCTCTTAAAAGACCTTCTCTTACCTATATATTATTGTGCTACCACACATATTGACACACGATTCATATCGTTCGTACTGAACGGCTGTACCGTGTCACCCTTAGAACTCGTACGGATACGAGCGGAATCAATACCATACTGGTCAACAAGCACCTTCTTTACAGATTCTGCTCTACTAGCCGAAAGACGTGCGTTGATAGCCTTCGTACCTGTACCGGCATCAGCATAACCTGTTATATCTACAATAGCATCGCTATGGTCTTTCAAGAACTGAGCGAGATCTTTGATCTTTGTCATCTCGGCATCTTCCACCTTAGCAGAATTGATCTTGAAGAACACGTCGCGACGTATTTCCTTTGGTTCGGGTTTCGGTTCGGGCTTTGCCGGCTGAACAGTCTCCGGCTTCGTCTCTACCACAGGAACCGGGGCGGGATCTGGAGCAGGCGAAGCAACTTTCTTCTTTGTCTTACCCAGATTAATCTTCACACCTGCCATCACATTGAAATACCAATCGGGATTGCCGGCTTTCTTTGAGTTGTACTTATCAGACAGGATATTGGCACTTCCCTCAAGACCGATACTTACACGATCGCTCACACGGAAATCCAAATCCAGACCGCCACGGCCTACTGCAAGCACCTGAGTACCAGACCAGATATACCGCATGTTATAACCGGCTGCGTTCAGCTCATTGGCCTCATCATTGCCGAAACCGACATTGACGCCACCACCTACAAACACGCCGAGATTGAATACGCGATTAGGATTATATCCGCAAAAGATATTAGAGAGATTAAACATCACGTCGATGGTCGGAGCGACATAGTTATACTTATACGTTGTATTTGTCGCACGGCCTCCTATCACATATCCATTAAATCCGCCTTTGCTCTGCCATGCTCCGACAGAAAGACGGGCAGCTAACCATGGATTAAACTGATAGCCACCGGCGAGCTGTACTGTCGGCGACAACAGATCACCGAATTTTGCTTCTCCTAACGTATATTGCACACCACCATGGGCACTGATAAACCAATGGCCATTAAACTCACAACTATCTGCCTCAGTCTTGGCCGATGCCTGCATGCACATGAATCCAGCCAACACTAATGCAAAAAACCTAATCGTTTTCATACCTTCAAGTCTTAAAATTAATTTTTGATCTTGGTCTCTCCTCCATTATAGGTATTGGAGTCGAACATTGTGATATACCATTGTCCCTGGATACGCATCGGCTTGATAAAGAATGATGTCGTATTAGGACGCGGATCGCCGGGCTGCTTCTTGAAGAATTCAATCGTGTATTTCACCTGACTGTCCGTTTCGGTATAGAAGATGATGCTGTCGATCTTATAGCTCAAAACCGGAAATCTCTTGAAGATCGCCTTCTGCCGTTCAGCCAGAGAATCGGGCAGAGGGATGACGTTCTTGTCAGGAGTCAGATAATAAAGCATAGAGACAGCCTTATCTATATTATTTGACTTAAGAAGCTCAAGAAAGTTCTTGGTCATGTCATACACTTCCGTGGTGTCTCTCTTCTCCAAAGTCATCATTGGACCTTGAATCTCCTCATGAACCTCTTTCTTCTTCGACTTGTCAGAACATCCGACAAAGACTAAAGAAAGTACAAATACAAAACAAAAGTAACGAAATAAACGCATCATAGATTGTAATTTGCAAAGTGAAAAGAGAGGTACGCCTTACCCAGACGTACCTCCCCAATCAATGTCTACTAATATTAGCGACGAGCTACCTTATTACCTTGTGTAGCATTTACAGTGATGTCTACAGAAGTCTTAACCTCGCCCCAATAGTATGTCACTGTCAGAGGTACACGAACCTTAAAGGTGCTTGTTACATGACCAACGTTCTCATAAACCAACTGACCAAATGTCACACCGCCATAAGCCTTTCCAGCATTTGCATCCTTCTTGAAGGTAATGTCCTTAGTAATAGACGACAGAAGAGTCTCACCTAAGGTTCCATTATTCATGTCGGTTGTAATATTGTCAATATCAGGAGTGATGCTTGTTACACCATAACCTGCGTTTGGTGCTTTAACAAACTCTTCTTTCCAAGTGTCACGCCAATCAGTGAACGTAAGCAACTTATACAGATCAGCCTGATTACCACCGTCGATTGCATCGGTGAACGCAACACCTTCTGCACCTACTACATTAATAGGACGGAGGAACTTAACATCAAATGTATTGTTCTCAACAGGAAGCGGCATGTCACATGCATTCGTTACATAAATGCCTACAGTTGCTGTTACCGTATGTGCGAGATCTTTATGAGAAGCTGCATTCAGCAGATCCTGAGCATAAGCTCCTGTCTCATTGTATTTAACAACTGATCCATCAAGCTCAGCAACTATCTCTGTTCCTTGACCAGCATTTGCGAACAGCAGATGACCGTCAGCAGAAGTGCTCATGCGATACTTCGTACCAGACAGACCAACCTGCTTCTGATTAGCCTCGGTGATAATGAACTTGTATTCATAATTGAGATTCTCCTTGAATGCATCACTACCTGTTGTAGTCAAGCTGACCTTACCACCTACAAAGCAGCTAAGCAGATCCAGTTTAAATGTCAGTACATCCTGATTTGGAGCTCCAACATAATCATGTACCTCAGCAAAGCCTGAACCAAGTTCACCATTGGTTGCAGCCCATCTATTAGAGATCTTTGTACTGTTCTCCAAAGCAGCAGTCGGAGTAGTGATCGTACCGGTATGGAACCATACATAAACAGCAGGCTTTGTGATATCTCCATCCTTACGAGCGAACTTAACACCAGTTTCGAGATTTACACCCGTCTTGTATGCAACCTTAGTAACATCCCATACAGCCTTGCAGATCTCATTAGCTGTCACAGTCCAAGAAAGAACATTAGTTGTATGCCCACCGGCATCTTTGAGCTCTTCCACTTTACCATACTGAGTTGCCACCGCAGGACCATTCTCGGTATTTGCATAAAGCTGAACAACGCCATTATTTTTCTCAATCTCATACTGCTTCTCAAACTCATCCTTTGACAGATTGAGCTTACCCAATACCTGATCCTCGATCTGTGCCCAAGTCAAAGTCTGGTTATAACCAGTACAACTGAGATCATAGCCCTTACCATCGAAATTAACATCGATAGCCTCAGCAGGAACATCAGCCTCCTTAACAATCTCTAACTTGATAAATCCAACAGCTACGATGTTGTTTTCTGTCTTCGTTGTATCAACAAGCGTCACACGAACCATAGGCAGACGACCGATAGAAGATCTGTCCTGACTGCCCGGCTGCGGCTTACCTGAAGCGTCAACGGTGCAAGCGATGGCATGGTTGTCCTTCAGATAGATGTGGGCACTCTCCGAAGTCTCGTTATTACCGGCTGTATAGTGAGAAACAGCAAACTCCCACTTCATGCCATACTTAGAAACATCATCCATAGCCTGCTCTGTTTCAGCACCGTTACGTATGAAGTGAGCCTGAACGAGCTTGGTAAGATCTATACCCTCAGGATCATTATATACAATATTATGGGTAGGCTGATTAGCGATAGCTTTCGCTGCCGTCAGATATATATGATGAGCACCATCAATGGTACACGTTGTCACATCTGTAAACGCATTAACGGGTTCAACCGGATCTGCGATCACCACATTACTGATGGTCGACTTAGCTACAGCTGCATAGTCAGATGTAACGACAGAGTCCTTGCCGTCCTCACCATTGAAGCAGGCCTGCACAGCAAGTACAGTCACATGAGAGGCATCATCCTTAACCTTGCTGGCATCAAGATTAATAGTTGCAGAGAGCATACCATCCTTCGAGTTAAGCCAACTACCTTCTACAACAGAAGGTCCGCTTTCTGCTGCACGGGTACTTCCTACCTCAACATACTCCTTATCATCAGAAACCACTCGCATCGACTTGATCTTCGTCACATCGAAGTAAGAAGGATTCATGTGATAATTAGCAACGATATCAGGAGTAAGATATGCAGCCTCCGTTTTAGCCTGTGCCCAAGTCTCACCATCCTTTGTCGGCTTCTCGAGCGTGCTATTATTAGCCAGTGTTATTGGTGCATAATGGATTGTCGTGGCCTCCATAGCCTCAATACCGCCATAGTAGAAGTCAGGAGCGAATACGAGACCTGACAGCATCTTCTCGATATACGCCGTCAAAGCATCAATCTGGCCCGAGAGACCTGCAACCGTAGAATCAAGGGTCTTCAACGCCAGTTCAGCCTTTTCCATACGGCTCTTCAGATCCGTGATATCACCATTATAATTGGCAAGGTCACCCTGGATCTCTTCAATCTTGCTCTGGGCATCCTTTACAGCAGCAATCAGCTCGTCAACATTCTCATAGCCGTTGCTTTCGAGAGCCTTCAAGAATGCAGCAAGTGCATCCTGCTGGATTTTCAGGTTACCCTCTACAGTGCCCAAACGCTGATCAATACCATCTACGTCGGATTTAAGATCCTTAACATCACCTGTAACTGCAGCCAATGTCTCAATAGCATCATTGATCTTTCCTGCATCAAGACCCTCAATAGCCTCATTGATAGCATCGATCTGTGCCTGCAATTTCGACTCTGCAGCATCCAAGGACACTTTCAATTCTTCAACCTCGCTCTTGTCAGCCTTACCCTCAACAGCAGCCTGGATCTGTGCTGCAAAATCACCCTTAATGGTGGTGAGCTGAGCCTCCAAGTCCGACTTAGTTGTCTCGAGTTGGCTCTTCAGACTTGTGACGTCATCACGTAAAGAACTGATGTCGTCATCATAATCCGAGCAAGAAACCAACGCACCTGTCAATGGCACTGCCAGCGTCATCAACAGTAACGCACTAAAAAACTTCTTTCTCATGTGATTAGTTAAATTAAGTTAGACATAAAAGTTATTCTTTCTTATATTCCACCGTCTGATAGATAACATCTCTTCGTTTCATACGGAGTTTTCTATTACGTCTCATCAAGTCCCTTTCTAAAAAAGGGGATAGGTGGATAGATTTTATAACGCAAATATACAGAAGAGAATAATCCATATACACAAGCATTACCCTAGTTTTTTTTTAAAAAAACAAGGCTTTTGAAAAAAGAAGAACAAGGCTTTCAGACTTTTAACTTCCTTTTACTATTTAAACATCATTAAAAAACAAACCTACCCTTATCACTATTTTCTAATTCCACTACCCATAATACTTTGGAAGACGTTTCCTCCTTATCCCAATCGGTCATCAGAGGTTCGAAGGCACCATATAGCTATCTACCTGTTACCATTGTTAAAAGCATAGCGGCTATATCAAGGCATGACGAGAGATGTGGATGACTAACAGACAAAAGACCTTAAACAAGTCCCCAAATAAATATCTGCAGTCTGACACACCAATTAGGAACAAACATTGCGACTTTCTTATATGCGAAGAGGTCGCCTCACACAGGCGACCTCTTCTTTATACATAAAACATTAAAGTTCCCATATATATAATAAGGTATAGGAGATATTGTCCCTTTCTTACCCTATTTTTAAGCAACACGATATGCGTCCCTCTCTTTCACCTATAGTGCCTGAAGGGCACATTTACTACAAGTTTTCAGAGGACGACATTTACTTTGCGAAGGCTACCGAACGAACCTCCCGTATGACGGTGATCTTCACCTGACCCGGATAGGTCATCTCGTTCTGGATCTTCTCAGCGATCTCCGAGCTGAGCTTGGTGCTCTCCTCATCGCTCATCTTGTCGGCACCGACAATGACGCGAAGCTCACGTCCGGCTTGAATGGCATAGGTCTTCGTCACGCCGGGATAGCTCATGGCGATTGCCTCAAGGTCGTTCAGACGTTTGATGTAAGCCTCGACGATCTCACGGCGGGCACCGGGACGCGCTCCCGAGATGGCATCGCACACCTGTACGATAGGTGCGAGCAGTGTCTGCATCTCCACCTCATCGTGGTGGGCGGCGATGGCATTCACGATATCGGGCTTCTCCTTATATTTCTCAGCGATCTTTCCACCATAGAGTGCGTGGGGCAACTCGCTCTCCTCGTCGGGCACCTTACCAATGTCGTGCAACAGGCCGGCACGCTTAGCCTTCTTCGGATTGAGACCCAGCTCGCTGGCCATGACAGCACAGAGGTTGGCCGTCTCGCGGGCGTGCTGCAAAAGGTTCTGTCCATAGGAAGAGCGGTATTTCATCTTACCGATGATACGGATCAGCTCGGGATGCAAGCCGTGGATACCCAGATCGATCGCCGTACGCTTACCGGTCTCGACGATCTCGTTGTCAAGCTGCTTCTTCACCTTCTCCACCACTTCCTCAATACGGGCAGGATGGATACGGCCGTCGGCCACCAGCTGATGCAATGCCAGGCGGGCTACCTCACGACGGACGGGATCGAACGCAGAGATGACGATGGCCTCCGGCGTATCGTCGACCACGATCTCCACACCTGTCGCTGCCTCCAGAGCACGAATGTTGCGGCCCTCACGACCGATGATACGGCCTTTCACCTCATCATTGTCAATATGGAAAACGCTGACCGAATTCTCGATGGCCGTCTCTGTAGCCACACGCTGAATAGTCTGGATGACGATCTTCTTAGCCTGCATGTTCGCATTGAGCTTGGCCTCATCCATGATCTCATTCACATAAGAGGCGGCATCCATCTTTGCCTTGTCTTTCATGCTCTCCACCAGACGCGCTTTGGCCTCATCGGCAGACAGTCCGGAGAGCTCCTCCAACTTGGCTCGCTCCTGCTCCTGCATCTTGTTCAGCTCGTCCTGCTTCACAGTCAGCAGCTTCTTCTCATTGTCGATACGCTGCTGATACTGCTCCACCTCCTGACGGCGGCGGCCCAACTCCTCCTGACGCTGATTGAGCGATATCTCACGCTGCTTGAGCCGGTTCTCACTCTGTTGGATCTTCTGGTTGCGCTGCTGCACTTCCTTCTCCAGCTCGCTCTTCTTATTAAGGAACTTCTCCTTCACTTCCAGAAGTTTCTTTTCCTTAATTACCTCGGCCTCCTTTTCGGCAGCAGCCAACAACTCCTTATATTTTCCGGTAGCTACATACCGGAAAACAGCATATCCGGCGAGCCCGCCAATAATGAGGGCTACGACCGCAGCAATTATTATTCCTATCATAAATAGTATACTTATTGTGTTGATTGATTCTTTCCTACTTCTCCGACTGCTTCAGTGTCTCTTCAATCTCAGCAGTCAGTTGGGAAAGGATATCAACAAAGGGCTTGGTGTCGTTACGGTCAAGCTCCTTCTCAAGACGCAACGCCAGGTCAATCATTACATAATAATTGATCTCTTTATCGCTCTTGTGCGTTTTGAAACTGGCATTATAAGCATTAAGGAGCTCATTGATGAGAGTTCCTCCTCTACGATAGAATGCCTCCTCATTACGGGGCACCCTTACCGGAATTTCCGTATCATAGATATGCAACCTTATATTGATTTTTTCCTCTTCGTTCTGCATCGTTGTTATTTTTCACTGAGCAGCGTGATGCATTTGTCCACGTCGCGGATCAGCTTGGCGAGACGTTTCTTGGCATTTTCCATGTCGCCGTCAGAGATCTCGACCATACGGGCCATCTTCAACGTGTTGTAATCATTACGGGCTTGAGAGAGCGCCGCCTCCAGATGGGCTATCTTGGCGTCGCGCTCGTTCACCATGGCATACAGATCGGCATTCTCTTTCACCACTTCCCGGTAAGAGAGAATCATCTGACGCACTCGCGTGGCAAACGTATTGATAGTTTTCTCCTTGTCGCCCATGACGATACTTATTTTTGCAAAAGTAATGTTTTTGCTTCAGAATAGCAAGTTTCCGCCCTGATTTTTTACGCGTTACCTTTTCTATCCTTATTTCTTTTCCTCCTCTTCTCCGGGCCGCGGCTCCTTCTTAGCCAGCATCACTACCTGGAAGACGAAATCGGTGGTCCACTTCTGTGAGAAGCCAAGGCGCTGGTTGTATTTACGGATGCCGAGAACCGTCTTGATCACGCCGGGATCCTTAAAATCATTTTTCGTGAAGATATCATTCACCGTCTTCTCTGTCAGCGTATAGAGTGCCTTACGGAACATAGAAGGGAGACGCAATTTGAATTTCATCAGATTACCGACAAGCATCATCAGATCCTGCGTGAAATTCTGGAACTGCAACATATATACCTGCACATCCTGCATCTTGTGACAATGCTTGTGAATCGACTGATCGATCTCCTTGAAAAAACTGTCGTCGGTATTATATAACTCGCGCATCATCTTCTTGCATTGACTCTTCTCGCCGACACCCAATTTATTGTTCTGCGTCGGCACGTGGAAAGTCGCCTTGAAGACACGCATATCAGGAAGCATGGCCATATTGGTGATACCTACCTCAGCGGCAATAGCCGACTGGAAATAAACACGGATCAGCGTCATGTAGTCCTGCATGCCGCCTACTTTTTCCTCGTTCCCTTTATGAGAGAATATTTTGGAGAGAAATCCCATATCTTAACTTAAAATTTATATCGTATTTTTTAATTATGTGCAAAGGTAACAAAAAGTATCATTAATTATTGAAAATAAGTCGATTTTTTTGAATATCAACATGAATACAGAACAAAAATTACATCTATCCCCCATATATTCCGAAAGAAGTTAAGAGGTTAAAACTACCGGCTATTAAGGATAAAGACGACGGACGAACCAATAAATAACAGATTACGATTTGCAGATTGAGACAAAAAGCAAAGAATATCGAACTATCCCACAGATTAAAAGGTTCGAAGCGGTTACCGGGTAGATTAATAAAAAACATACCACCCTTTACGACCCGATTGGAATTCTCGCAATAGACAATCTCAACAGTAGTGCAGCCCTGTTATCTCACATACCCGGCAACAGGTAGCCATTCGAAAAAAGAAGAAAATATTATTGACATTTTCAAGATATTCCTGGTTACTTTTGTTCCTATGACAAGCAAGCCCGAACCAGACGAAACCCAGCATTGATATCTTTTAATGTCACAATCCGCCCATATCCCTAAAATAACATTACTATCCTTGCATTTAAGCGGGGTTCTGTCTATGTGGAAGGAATATATATTCATCGCCCCTGGATTATATAATCATCTGTTTGACATTATATATAATCCAGGGGCGATGAAGCCATAATATTTTTCTCAGGCTCATGGAAGTCGGATTCCCGTCGTATATATCTGTCTTGTATCTATCATGGCTCACCCGATGAATATAGGGGATTGCT
>ULLE01004745.1_pt1 | contig 13996 bp, 10 predicted proteins | sample 1951331 | NCBI WGS metagenome assembly ULLE01 (sample SAMEA4835518, study PRJEB28245) | human gut metagenome | biome: gut microbiome; material: fecal sample | place: Denmark | collected 2008
CGAAAATCAGGAAAAAGAGCGGCATCATGATTTTGTTGCTTTTTTCGATACTACTGGCACCGAGTAATAAAGTAAGCAGAGTGCCGATGATGATAATAATATGGAATGGTACAACCGAGAAATCCGTCATCGAGAACGATTCGAACCATTCGGAAGTATTGACCTGCATTAAAAGTCCGGATGCAGAGTCAACAAATGCTTTTAATACATAGGCAACGATGATTGAATAGCCGATTGCGATGCATAGGGAACCTGCGAGTGGCAGCCAGCCAAGTGCACGCCCGGCAGGCGCGAGTTTTTCGTTTCGCGAACGCCATGCATTTTCATAGGAACCGAGCGTTCCGGTGCGCGACCAACGTCCGATCGCGAACTCGGCTGGAAGTCCGACGTAGCTGAACAAAAATATAAATAATAAATAGATGAGAAGAAAGGCACCACCGCCGTTACTTCCCATTTTATTTGGAAATCCCCAGACATTTGCCATGCCGACTGCGGAACCGACCGATGCAAGAATAAATCCCCAGCGGCTTTTGAACGATGTTCGAGTTTGTTCTTTTTTCATAAATGTACCATACCTGTCTAATTTAGTTTGTAGTTTATCTATTCTACCATAAAAGCTTGCAATCAATCAATGTGGGTTGGGGTAAATATGGAGGAAAATTGGAAAATGCTCCAATCGTGGATAGGAAGAGAAAGAGCGAGTTGGGGCAAAAGAGAGAAAAAAGAGGAAGCTGCTCCAATCGTGGATAGGAAGAGAAAGAACGAGTTGGAGCAAAAGAGAGAAAAAAGAGGAAGCTGCTCCAATTGTGGACAGGAAGAGAAAAAGCAAGTTGGGGCAAAAGAGAGAAAAAAGGGGAAGATGCTCCAATTGTGCACAGGAGGCAGAGAGGCGTGTTGGGGGGGAAGTGATAAAACAGAGGAAGATGCTCCAAGTGCGGTCAGGAAGTGAAAAAGCAAGTTGGGGCAAAAGTAGCGGAATGGGGAAAACTCCCCAATAAATGAGGCATGCTGATGCGTGCGCAGGTCATCACGCTATCGCGTGGTGACATATGATATAATAAAAAACAAAGTAAAAATACAGAAATGAACATATAAAAGTCATTTGGTGATGATAAGCTCCAATTGAAAGGAGGAGGACGCATATGTGCGAAGCACATATTTAGGATGCGTCCGGCGACCTGCCGCCGAACGAATGTGAGGAGGCAATACCGCGAAAGGAGGAAATGCATGTACAGATTTTTGATGATAGAGGATGATTTACAGATCTGCGAGGTTGTGCAGGATTTTTTTGCACGTGAAAGTAAGGGAACGATTCAGGTGGAAACCGCACAGGATGGAGAGCAGGGATTGGAAAAATTCTATGAAAACGAATTTGATCTTGTGCTGCTTGACATTATGCTGCCGGGGATGAATGGATTGGAGTTATGTCGTTATATGCGCAGACGGAGTGTTGTGCCGATCATCTTCCTGACGGCGAAGGACACGGAGCAGGACATGATGCAGGGATACGCGACCGGGTGCGATGATTATATGGTGAAGCCATTTTCCCTGTCTGTCTTATATGCGAAATGTCTGGCGATTATGAAGCGCGCGAAGGGTACGATACGCGAGGATGAGCTGGTGTGCGACGCCATCCGCATGAATGTGCTGAAATATCGTGTGACTGTGGACGGGAAAGAAGTAGACTTGTCACCAAAGGAATTCGCTCTGCTCCGGATGCTGCTTGAAAATAAAGGCACATTGCTGCTACGGGAACGGTTGTTAATCGGCATCTGGGGATATGATTATGAGGGCACAGACCGATGCGTGGACAACCATGTAAGGAAACTTCGAAAGCACCTTGGTAATGCAGGCAGGTGCATTAAAACAGTGGTAGGAAAAGGTTATAAGATCGAGGAGACGTTACCGAAGAAAGGGGCGTAACATATGGAAGGAAAAAAGAAGAAACTGACCGGCAGATGGAAGCGGGAAATGCGGAAGTACCGCTGGAATCTGATCTGGAAAGTAGTGTTGGTCAATGCAGTGGCATTGGTGGCATTTATGGCGGTAAGCTTGTGGGTGCGCGGAAAAGCAAATGTTGAGATAGGAAATTACTTTACGGATGCGCGGACTTCTGTACAGGACTATATAATCAGTGCGTTATCGGATCCGGGATTGCTTGAAGCAAGAGAGAAATTAATAGAGAACAAAATTGAAATCAGAGACAGACAAGAGGATCCGGATGGATTTTCCTTTCTGACACGGGTGTATGAACTTGGTACGGGAGGATTAATCTATGAAAACCAGAATCAGAAAGCCGATGATAAACTCCAGAGATTTCTTGATGAACGAATGGAGATGATTTCCGGTGCAAATAAACCATATTTTCAAGTCCAGTTATATAATGCTGCAGGCGAGTCAGAAACGGAGAGCGGTTCCATTGGCGTAATATCAGAAGGAATACATAATGAGGCTCTGTATGGAAGGTTACGTGGAAATTATCTGATGTATGGTCAGCGCGTATACAATGGGACAGGAAAAGGATATGTTGTTCTGTCGGCAATGTATGCGAATCCCTATACCTGGTATCCGCAGATGTTTCGTATTTTAGTTGTTGGAGCTTATAGCTGTCTGATTTTACTGTTAGGATCAGTGTTATTGTTGCTGATCAGTTGTCGGCACAAGAAAGCAAAGCTGCTTAGTAAAGAGCAAAATGAGAAATTGATGCTTGCCATCGCACACGACATCCGCGGTCCTTTGATGGCAATCGGCGGATATGCGGAGAATATGGGACAGTTGATCGAAGCAGAAGAGGGCAGGCATTATCGGGACGAAATCCTGTCAAATGTCTCATATATGAACTCGATGATTACGAACATGATCTGTTATCTGAAAGACCAGGAGACAGATAAAAACGAGAAATCCGCGGTTTCTGTCCGGGAGATATTCGAGAAGAAAGCTGCGCTATATCAGGATCTGATTGACAAAAACAAGCTGACGATCGCGATTTGCGGAGATGTGAAGTTGCAGACGGATGCGAAGATGTTTGGTTATATCGCAGATAATCTGGTGACGAACGCAGTCAAATACGCAAAGCCAGAGACGGAGGTACAGATTCAGATTGACAAAGATACCGTGACCGTGCGGAATCAGGCAGCGCATATCCCGGACTGTACGCCGGAGGAACTGTGGAGTCCGACCAAGAAGGGGGATGATGTGCGGACCGGCAGAAATGGCGGAGGCATGGGACTTGGCATTGTGCGTCGATTCTTGGATGCCTGCGGATATACCGGGGAGATCCGGATGGAAGATGGTGTGTTTGAAGTGACCATTTGGTTATAATAAAATGAAGCACACTGATGCGTGCGCAGGTCATCACGCTATTGCATGGTGATAAAATAAAATGAGGCACGCTGCCGCGTGGTGACATGAAATTACATAAAAATCGACTGGCACAATTCCCGCTTACTGTTCTTGCAGATCATGTAACTGTTGATGACCGGTGTTTCCAAGTCCAGTAATGGAATGACGCGGAGCTTGCCCGCTTCTAAGAATGGACGAGCTGTATCCGCGGGCAGGAACGTATAGCTTTCCGAGCCGAGCAAAAAAGGAATGATCTTGGAACAGTCATCGATTTCCAGTGAAAACTGATGGTAGCGCGGAAATAAGTTTCGGATGAACTGTCCGACATCCTGCAGGGCGAAATTGCACATCAGATAATTCTCGGCAATCAACGCCTGCTTCGTGATACCGCGTGCATACATCGTATTATAATAATCAGTCACTAAAATCATCTTATCCTGCTTGTAGACCTCGCAGTGATAGGATGATTTTTTCATAGGAAGATAGGTGAAGATCACATCGAAGATATCGTTCTGCAATTGCTCCATCAGCAGGTTGGAAAGACCAATCGTGATCTTCAGGGCGTCGTTTGGAAACTGTCTTTGATGCTCTAAGATGATCGGCGCCAGATGTCCTTCGTAGATCGAATCAGAGCAACCGATGCGCAGGTGGTTTGCGTATTTGTGTAAGGAACTGATTTCGGAGAGTGACGCATTCGTCAGTGTGATGACCTTTTCGGCATAGTCCTTGAACTGTTCCCCTTCCACTGTCAGCTCGACGCTGCGGTTGTTGCGCGTGAAGAGTGCGATATTCAACTCTTTTTCCAGTTCGTGAATACGGTTTGTCACGGTGGACTGCGCGACAAAAAGCTGTGCGGCAGTGCGCGTATAGTTCTTCGTATTGGCAAGTGTCAGGAACGTATTTAATGCTTCGATATCCATAAAAATCTCCTATTATTCGCAAATTCGATTATTACTATCAAAATTATCTATTTTACATATAATATAGCATGTGTTTATAATGAGTGCAACAAAATTGGATGAAACATCCGAAGGATGGAGGACGGCATATGCAGGAAATCAGACTAAGCAACAAGACGAACAAATTGGAATTAGACCCATACAGCTATCAGTTACAGGACGTGGAATCGCCGGAGCTTTTCCGCGAGATGTTCCCGTATACGGAGACGCCGAAGATTGCATTTAATTATCGCCGGGTGCCTGAAAAGATGCCGGAAGATATCTTCATCACGGATACGACATTTCGTGACGGACAGCAGTCGCGTGCTCCGTACACAATGGAGCAGATGGTGCATATCTATAAGCTCTTGCATGAGCTTGGTGGTCCGAACGGCATGATTCGTCAGACCGAGTTCTTTGTGTATTCGGAGAAGGACCGCAAGGCACTTGAGAAATGTATGGAGTTAGGCTATGAGTTCCCGGAGATCACGACATGGATTCGTGCGAACAAGAAAGATTTCGAGATGGTGAAATCCATTGGAGTCAAGGAGACGGGCGTGCTTGTGAGCTGTTCGGATTACCATATCTTTCACAAGATGGGGCTGACAAGAAAGCAGGCATTAGACAAGTACCTTGGGATCGTGTCAGACTGTATCGAAGCAGGACTTCGCCCAAGATGCCATTTTGAGGATATTACACGTGCGGATTTCTATGGATTTGTCGTTCCGTTTGCAAACCGTCTGATGGAAATGTCCGAGCAAAGCGGCGTGCCGATCAAGATCCGCGCCTGTGACACGATGGGATTTGGCGTGCCGTATCCGGGCGCATCTTTACCACGAAGCGTGTCCGGTATCATCTATGGATTGCAGCATTATTCCGGTGTGCCATCCGAGATGCTGGAGTGGCATGGTCATAACGATTTTTACAAAGGTGTTGTAAATGCGACGACTGCCTGGATGTATGGTGCAAGTGCTGTCAACTGTTCGTTGCTCGGCATCGGGGAACGTACCGGAAATGTACCGCTCGAAGCGATGGTATTTGAATATGCATCCCTGCGCGGACACTTAAATGGGATGAATACGAAAGTGATCACAGAGATTGCGGACTATATCAGCAAAGAAACCGGTTATGAGATTCCACCGATGACACCGTTTGTCGGCGAGAACTTCAACCTGACAAGAGCGGGTATCCATGCCGATGGTATGCTCAAAAATCATGAGATTTACAATATCTTCGACACCGACACGCTGCTCGACCGCCCACCAAAGGTATCAGTAAACTCCACATCCGGCATCGCCGGTGTCGGCTACTGGATCAACCAGTACCGCAAGAAGAAGGGCATGTCGCCAGTCGATAAAAAATCGCCCCTCGTGCGCCGTGTGTACGACTGGGTACAGGAGCAGTACGACGAGGGACGAATTACAATTATCAGTGATGCAGAACTCACACGACAGACCGAGCTTGCGATGGAAGCAGAATAGTGAATCTACGAATCATTACCCAATCCCACCCAGTGCGATACCAAGGATCAGCACAAGGATACAGATCGGGCAGTACAGATATTTACAGACAGGTACATACTTGTCTGTAAATTTTTTGTCGCGGCCAAGGTTGACCTGCTCTTCGACATAGTTCTTACCGTATACCCAGAAGAACATGATACCGGCGAGACCTGCACCAAGCGGGCAGATGTAGATGGACAGAACATCCATCCAGTCGGATACGATTCCCTGAATACAGATGGACACGATCACACCGATCACACCGATGACTAGACAGGAAAGTTTGCGGTTTAAATGAAGCTTCTCCTGTACCGTTGCGATTGGTGCTTCGTATAAGTTAAGCAGAGACGAAAGTCCTGCGAAGAAGACTGCCACGAAGAAGATGATCGCCACGATGTGTCCGCCTGGCATAGACTTAAATAAGCTAGGAAGGAAGATAAACATCAGTCCGGGACCTCCCTGGTCAAGCTGTGCACCGGTTGTCGCCATCGCCGGGATAATAACAAGTGCTGCAAGCATCGCGGCGATGGTATCGAATAAGGCAACACGACCAGCGGAAGCAGGAATATCCTCGTTGTCCGGCAGATACGAACCATAGATTAACGTTCCGTTTCCGGCAACAGACAGGGAGAAAAATGCCTGCCCCAAAGCGAAGATCCATGTCTCCGGCTTTGCCAGAGCAGAAGGCTCGACGCGGAAGATATACTTATAGCCGTCGATGGCGCCCGGCTGGCATGCGGTGTAGATTGCAAGGATCAAAAACAACAGGAAGAACACCGGCATCATGATCTTATTTGCCTTCTCGATACCATTTCCGACACCGAACATCAGGATTATAACAGCAACTACAAGTGCGATGATCTGCCACAGATTGTTGCCGAAGGCAGAAGCCATTCCACCAAACGATGCGTCGAAGGAATCGATACTATTCGGGGCAAGTGTGCTTCCGGTAAATGTTCCGATCATGTATTTCAGAATCCATCCCATGACAACGGTATACCCAATCGCCATCGCAAGAGAACCAAGCACCGGGATAAAACCAAGTGTTTCGCCGACCTTACGTCTGTCGCGGGATTCACAGGCGGCACCAAAGGCATCGATCGGACCGGATCGTGTGCCTCGTCCGAAGCTCATTTCCCCGATGACACCGGTCGATGCAATCAAAACGACAAAGATAAAGTATGGGATCAGATACGATCCGCCACCATAGAGGGATACACGTGTCGGGAACATCCAGATATTGCCCATGCCGACGGCAGAGCCGATGCAGGCGAGGATGAAACCGAGACGGTTAGTAAAAGATTCACGTTTGCTCATATAATTTCTCTCTCTCTGAATATTTTGAAAATTATTCCGCACGAACTATGCAGAAAATGAAAAATCTAAAATCTACTATACAGTATAACTGCCAAAATGTAAAATGAATAATAAAAAACGCACGGAAAGGCGGTTGTTTTTTGACGGATTCTATACTAATATACATAATAAATTAAAATGTTTTTTTGATGGGAGATAAATATGAGAATCGGGAAATAGAGCTTATGCGTTTTCTGGGGGCTGTGCTGATCATGAATGCACATTTTGGCTATCAGGACCGACCATTTCAACTAAGCTGGTTTTTTGTAGAGTTCTTTTATATAATAACCGGATATTTTACAATGAGACATTTCGAGAAACAGGAACCACAGGAACACTTTGAAGCTGTGAAAATAGCGGTTGAGTATACGGGAAAGAAGTTTGTACAGTTTCTCCCGTATACTACGGGAGCGATATTGATTACATATATTGCTATGAATTGGCATTATATAGGAGAAGGTGCATTTGGAAACTTCATACGGTCATTTGAAAATATGCCGTTTGAGATGCTATATCTGTCTGAGGCTGCACCGGAGGGATCGTTGTTGTTTACAATGTGGTTTTTATCAGCGATGTGTCTGGTATTCCCGTTTTTCTGCCTGTTGTTGATGATGCGGAATCGCCGGTTATCTGGCATGATTTGTTTTTATGTAGCACTTTTTTATTATCTTCATACATATGATTATGGTGCACATGAGTTTCCAAATCGATTGGTACGAACATTTGCGGGTCTGTGTCTGGGCGCGACTATAGCGTTGTTGGCGGATTGGTTAAGAGGGATTTCATTAAATCGAACATGCAGGGTGTGGCTGTCAGTGCTGGAAGTAATCACATATGTGTTTCCAATTGTGACCTGTTACCCGCATTTTAAGTTTCTGCGTGGAAATCTGTTGTGCTTTGTGGTAAGTGTGACGATTATATTTTCCGGTCAGAGCATGGTGCCGGATATGTCCTGTCGATTTTTCTCATGCCTGGGCAGGCTTAGTATGCCGTTATATGTATGGCATATAGCAGTGTTGAGAGTAATTGAGAGATTCTTCCCTGATGTTGATATGTTGACAAAGGTGCTTGGCTTTTGGCTTGGTACGTTTGCTTTGGCAATAGGAAATATGTATCTGGTTGGATTCGTAAAACATCGTTTAAGAAAAGATAAGGAATGTACTATGAACTAAGAAAGAGGTGCAAGACATGACAGAACAGGAAAAGATGCTGGCAGGCAAGATCTACGATTCATCGGACGAGACGTTACTTGCCATCCGTACAAAGGCACATAAGCTGTGTCAGACCTATAACCAGACTGCAGACACCGAGGAGAAAGCGCGGGAGCAGATAATGCGTGACCTGATCCCTGATTGCGCGAAGGGCGTGTATCTGCAGGGACCGATCTATTTTGACTATGGGAAATTTACGACAATCGGTGAAAATACGTTTGCAAACTTTAATTTCACGGTGTTAGATACCTGTCCGGTGCATATCGGCAATAACGTCTTCATCGGACCGAATGTATCGCTTGTGACACCGATGCATCCGTTTCGCTATCAGGAGCGTAACATCAAGTTCAGGCAGGATGGCACGGCATACGATGATGAGTACGCAAAGCCAATTACGATCGGAGATAACTGCTGGCTTGCAAGCAATGTCGTTGTGACCGGTGGTGTGACGATCGGCGAAGGCTGTGTGATCGGTGCAGGCAGTGTGGTGACAAAGGATATTCCGCCACATTCCCTGGCGGTTGGAAATCCGTGTAAGGTAATCCGGCAGATCACGGAGGCAGATTCCATTCGAAATCGGGAAGATTTGTGGTAGATGAAAAAAGAGGGCAGCTTACCCTCTTTTTTGATATCTGACTTGCAGCCGCTTATAGCTGCTTTTTTAATTGCTTGATTTCTTCCTGAAGAAATCGGTTCGTCTGTTCTACGCTGCACACATATCCGTATTCTGGCAGCGTCTGGATGAAGTCCATGATACTGCTGCAAAGTGTGTGCTCTTCCAGTGGAAGAATCATGGAATTCCCATCGTTTCGTACCAGCATCAGGAACGTCATGGATGGCGGTGTAAACGCGATGGAAATATTCAGAGACGTATGTATTTTGGAAGGATCTAATAGCAGAAAATGATAGTCTGTATCATTTTGGTTTGCCTCTATAAATTTGCGGAGAATATAAATACGGTCTTCGATATCAAAGCGGGCAGCGAGCGTATCCGGGAAATTCACATTTTTTCCTTCCGCGGTAAATAATTTTAAGCCTTCCAGCGTGAAGAGAATCGTATGGCTTTCCTTCGTAAGCTGACCGATCCGTTCTAATAATTTGGCGCGGATGACATCCTTGTAAGGGGATTCCAACATGTATTTGTCAATCATTTCCGGCGTGAGATATTTCTCGATGGTGGGCTGGATATTCAGGCAGATTGGATAGTTTAATGCCGGATCTACTCCATTTAATACATTTAACAGGTCAAGTGGTGTCTGCGCACCAGAGGTCAGGATATTTGACCGGGCAAGAAGCTGCTCGTAGTTGTGCAGATAATACTCGTGAATTGCTTTGTCGCTCAATATCAAGGCTGTCTCATAGGTTGGGGACAGCAGGATGACGTGTGTATTCGTGATGACATAATATGGGAACGCGGTTGCCTGTTGTTTAAAACGATTTCGCGCAGAGTAATAATAGTGCACTTCAAATGTGCCAGGAAATGCGGCAAATGATGGCAGCAGATTCTTCAAAATCTGAATGTTGTGTATATTATCATAGTTTTCGCCGTCCATCTGCGTTTTCTGATATTCGATTAAGTGCTTCACATGCAACGGCTGAAAGGTTGGATGATACAGTGGTTTGAAGAAGATAGACGCGTATGGGTGACTCATATCAGCAAATGTATATATAAATGGATGATCTTCGGTTGTCACATTTTTCAGGGCGACAGAATAGATTGCGTTTACAATCTGATAGGTGCCTTGAATCAACATACAGTTCGACCAGGTATCGACATTTGATACAATCAAATCATAAGGGGAATCGTCTGTCTGGTAGAGCGTCGATGTGGACATTTCCAAAATACGCTTGATTTCCATATGTGTCTGGAAACGCTCGGGTCCAATCTGATTGATCAAAAAAGCCTGTTCTAATTCTTCCTTGTCAATCGGCGAAAGTGCGAAAAACGGAAGAAGCTTTTCGTAGATTTCTTTTGTGATTTTTCTTTGCCCGGATAAGATTTTCTGAAGTGTTGTACGATTGAGGCCGCTTTGCTGAGAGATAGAATATACCGTATATCCGTTTGATTCGATGTAGTGCTTGATCAAAGCCTGTATTGTATCCATAATTTTCCTCACTATACTTTAATGCTATGTATATTTTAAAACACAACTATATAAAATGCTATCGCTAAAAATTACAAAAACCGTCACATTTTTTGTCACATATTGAAAATGCATATTTTTTTCTTATAATTGGAACTGTATTGGCAAGGTAGACGGAGAAAAGGGGAGAATGTAATACGTGTTTGTGACAATGATTATATAAACTCCTTGCACATATCGGAAAAGTCTGCGTAATTGCAGACTTTTTTGCTTTGTCAATAAAAAATAACAAAGGGGGCTTTATATGAGAGCAATGAAATGTTGGAAACGGCTGACTGCATTTTTGTTGTCATTCGTCATGGTGCTTGGATTGGTTCTGACAAATGGAATCACCTCCGAAGCAGCGAGGAAAGAAACTGCATGGACAGAAGACGGGGAAATCGAAGTAACTGTTCCAAGTGTTATGTACAAGACACATGTGCAGTCATTTGGATGGGAGAAAAGCTGGAAGAAGGACGGACAATCTTCCGGTACGTTTGGAAAGGCAAAACGTCTGGAAGCCATTCAGATTCATGTAGACGGTGGTTATGGTATTGGAATTGAATACCGTACGCACGTGCAGAGCATTGGCTGGCAGGGCTGGAAGCATGATGGACAGTTATCCGGCACAAGTGGACAGTCAAAACGTCTGGAGGCAATTCAGATTCGTCTGACTGGTAATAATGCAGATTTATATGATGTATATTATCGTGTACATGCACAGACCTATGGCTGGATGGGCTGGGTAAAAAATGGAGAGCCAGCAGGTACAGCAGGACAGGCGAAGCGTCTGGAGGCAATCCAGATTATTATAGTTCAGAAATGGGAATCTCCAGTCTACATGTACAATGCAAGCGGAGAGTCATTAAAGGGCTCTGAAAGCTGTGGATTTGTCGGAACAGCAAAGACAAATACATCCGATGCAAATGGTGTGGTAACATACAAAACGCATGTGCAGAGTTATGGAAACCAGAACTGGGTAAGCGATGGCAGTATTGCCGGAACAAGCGGAGAGGCGAAGCGTCTGGAAGCCATCTATATCAAGTTAAATGCATCGAAGCTTGGCTATACCGGAGGTATCCGTTATAAGACACACGTGCAGTCATTTGGCTGGGAGAAAGAATGGAAAAAGGATGGTCAGATGTCTGGAACGAGTGGAAAGGCAAAACGTCTGGAAGCCATTCGAATTGAGTTGACCGGCACGATTTCTTCTTATTATGATGTATATTATCGTGTACATGCGCAGTCATACGGCTGGATGGGCTGGGCAAAGAACGGAGAGACTGCAGGTACAGCAGGACTTGGAAAACGATTAGAAGCAATCCAGATCTGTCTGGTAGAAAAGGGTAGCGATGCTCCAAATGCATTGCCGGCAGCTTCCAATGCCAAGGCTTATCAGGGAACACCGGAGCCAGTAGATAATAGTATCATTTATGTATATTCATGGAACACAGAGCTGGGAGACCGGTTGCAGTATTTTAAGGACAAATACCCACAGTATGCAGACAAAGTAAAATATGAAAATCTGGGACTTGGCGGAACAAGCGACGAATACAAGAAAGAAATCGAAGCTGCATATCAGAAGGGCGGTCAGAAGGTTCCTTCGATTGTAGCGATGGATGAGGATGTTTCAAAATATTTTATGTCTTCGGACATGTTTGTGAGTATGGACAGCATTGGTATTACAAAGAAGGATTATAGCAATGCATTCCAGTACACAATTGATCATGCAACCGTAAATGGCAAGTTAAAAGGACTTTGCTGGCAGGCAACACCGGGATGCTTTGTCTATCGTACAGATATTGCACAGAAGGTGCTTGGAACTTCTGATCCGGCAAAGGTACAGACATATGTAAAGGATTGGGATACCTTTATGCAGACTGCAGAAAAGATGAAGCAGGCAGGCTATAAGATGGTATCCGGACCAAAGGAAATCCAGAATGCGGCATTGGCAGATCGCAAGAGTGCATGGGTAAATGATGGTACTGTTACGATTGATCCGGCTGTTGACAAATATTTAGAGCTGGCAATGCAATTGATCGACAATGGTTATACAAACAAGAATGATCCTTGGACTGATGGCTGGCAGCGTGATTTCACAGGGGATGTATTTGGCTATTTCGGATGCCCTTGGTTTGTATACTGGTCAATCAACGATGAGGAAAGTGGTTCCGCTACAGCAGGAAAGAGAAATATCTGTGCAGGCCCTTCCGCTTATAATTGGGGTGGTACATATCTTTCTGTAACGGATAAGTGTCCAAACAAAGAGCTTGCAGCGCTGGTATTAAAGACACTTTGCTGCGATACCGATGTGATGTATAAGATTCAGGACGAGACTTTGGATTTTGTAAACAACAAGGCAGCCGTTCAGAAGATGATTGCGAATGGAAAGGGTGCAACTGCGATTTTGGGAGGTGCAAATCCATTGCAGACATGGTATAATGTAGCAGTCAAGGTTGATGGATCAAAGGCAACACAGTATGATTCGGTATTTGAGGGATATCTGTATACGGATATTGATGGATATGAGAATGGATACAACGAGTCGAAGGATAATATGAAATCAATGTTGAAAGCGATGATTAAAGATGGATATCCAAATTTAACAGTGAAATAAAGAACGTTGTTTTTGACGGTAAGGAGCACAGGTATTGCTTGTGCTCCTTCTTTTGTTTTGTAAATAGAATGTAAAAAAAACAAAGTTATTGCAAATTTATTATCATGTGTTATACTAAATATAGTTTCTGGCTATATAGTTTTAATAACCATGGAAACGTAGGATAAAAAAGGAGGATTTAAAGGGATGAGAGGCAAAAAATGTTGGAAAAGGGTGACAGCCGTCCTGATGGCATTCATGATGCTGGTCGGACTTGTAATGACAAATGGCATTACATCGGAAGCATACTGGTATAACAGCGAGGGTGAGCGTTATCCGAATGTTGGGTATAGAACCCATGTACAGTCAAAAGGCTGGGAGAGAACATTGACTTTGAACGGAAGAACATCCGGAACAGTCGGAGCAGGAAAACGTCTGGAAGCAATCCAGATCATTGTAGAGCCAGGGTATGGTGTTGGCGTTGAGTACCGTACACATATTCAGTCAAAGGGCTGGGAGAAAACATGGAAAAAAGATGGTGAAACATCTGGTACAAGTGGAGAGGCAAAACGTCTGGAGGCAATTCAGATCCGCCTGACTGGTACAAACAAGAACAAGTATGATATTTATTATCGTGTACAGGCACAGACTTATGGCTGGCTTGGCTGGGTAAAGAATGGTGCTTATGCAGGAACTGCAGGACAGGCAAAGAGACTGGAAGCAATCCAGATTATCATTATGCCAAAGACAGATTATCCAACTGATTACGAGGGCTTTGATGGAACGATCGGTGGTGGATTCGTAGATATGGGTAAGAACCCGACAACCAATGGTTCTGGTGCAGTTTCTTACATGACACATGTACAGTCATATGGTAACCAGAAATGGGTAAGTGATGGTTCTATCTCCGGAACAAGCGGAGAGGGAA
>ULLE01004393.1_pt1 | contig 13876 bp, 13 predicted proteins | sample 1951331 | NCBI WGS metagenome assembly ULLE01 (sample SAMEA4835518, study PRJEB28245) | human gut metagenome | biome: gut microbiome; material: fecal sample | place: Denmark | collected 2008
AGAGGTGATTTTATGAATAATGGCAACAATATGGATATGGCTAAGTTAATGTCAATTTTGTCTAAAATGGATAAAAAGGATTTGGAGGCTGGCATTGCAAAAGCTAGTAAAATTTTAAACTCTAAAGATAAAGAAACTATTATAAATGAAATTAAAAACAATAATAATAGTAATCATTAAGTCTTACGGGCGATTAGCTTCGCCCTATTATTACCTATATAGAAGGAGGAGATTTTATGAGTAACGATATGTCTGATATTATGAACAAATTAAATAGTATGCTAAAAAACAATGAATTGCCTGATGATATTAAAAACATTGTAAATAATTTCTCTAACTCTGCTAAAAACGACTCAAGTACTTCTTCTAATAATGATACCTCATTTGATACTTCTGGTATAGATTTTGATACTATTTTAAAAATGAAAACAATTATGGACTCCATGAATAATCCTCAAAATGACCCTAGGTCTAATCTTTTAAAATCCTTAAAGCCTTATTTACGAGATAGCCGAAAGTCCAAAGTAGATCAGTACATAAAAATTTTTAGTATGGGCAAAGTTTTTGAAGCATTTAACCCATTAGGTGGTGACAAAAAAAATAATGTTTAATTTTCCTTTTTATCCTTTTTACAGAAGAAATTACATGTCTCCTTACGGATATGCTAATTATCCGTACAATAATCTAAAAAAGATAATGCCTACTTGTACAACGCAGAAAGAAAAGGCAACTGCAAATCAAAAAAAATCCGCAGAGCCTAAGCCTACGGATTCAAAGGACGAGGATATTCTATTTGAAATTTTTGGTATAAAATTATACTCTGATGATATACTTCTTATGGGATTACTTTTCTTTTTGTATACCGAAAAAGTTGATGACCAATATTTGTTTATTGCTTTAATTATGCTGTTACTTAGTTGATTTACTCCATTGTTATTTTGTCATCTTTTTCTATGTATGCATATGTTTTTAGTATATCTACTTCATCTCTTTCTATCTCTTTAACTATATTTGCTATTCTTATTTGTAAAGTTTCTATTGAGTTAGCAGCTATTATAGCTGATTTATTACCATTTGCTCCGGCATGTGCCAAGCCTCTAAGTGTTCCTAATATTACTACATTACCACCTGCTATAACTTCTGCTCCCCCATTTACATCTCCTAATATTACAATACTTCCCTCAAATTCTAGTCTTTGCCCAGATCTTAAAGAACCCCTATGGAATTTTGTTTCAGAAGTAGAAATTTCTCTACAATAGGTTTCTTGTATCCCGTATAGCCCTAGAGCTTTTGCCCCCTCAAATCTTACCTCTACATCTATTGCATCTTGTATTAATGTTTTAATTTCTTTTTTTTCTTTTGTTGATAATATTTTACCTTTTATTAATATTGGTGTTTTGTCTTCCTTATATAGCTTTTTCAACTCCGGAATCTTCTTTTTTAGATTTGCCATAACCTTTTTGTGGTCTGCTGTTACATCTATTTTTATAATTACTTCATTTTTCTTTAGTGTTACATTAATACAATCTTTAATTTCCATAATTGTTTCCTTTCTAATTTTGAATTTCTGTACTTGGCATTGCTGTTAAGTCCTCTTCAACTTTTTCCATATTCATTCCAAAATATTCTTGCAATATATCTCTTGCAACTTCTGCCGTGTATGAACCAGAACCGGCATTTTCAACTAAAACTACTACTGCAATTTCCGGTTCTTCATATGGTGCAAACCCCACGAACCATCCATTTATTTTTCCTTGTACGTCTGTTTGTGCAGAACCTGTTTTTCCACCTAGTTCTATATTAAAATTTGCGAATGTACTATATGCTGTTCCGCCTTCTTCACTTGTAACGCCTTTCATTCCTTTTAATATTGCATCTATATTTTCCTTTTTAATATTCAAGTTTTCCTTTTTTTCTTTTGTCAGTCCAAGTTTAGCATTTACAAATTTGGTTATATCTTCTTTTGAAACTTGATTGCCATTTACATCATTTATTGATTTTACAATTGTTACATCTATTGGTTCTCCACCATTTGCCAACATACTTATATATTTTGCCATTTGTATCGGTGTATATGAATTATAGCTTTGCCCTATAGCAGCTGAAAGAGTTTCTCCAATTTGCCATTCGTCCCCTCTTTCTTTTGCTTTATCTCTTGTTGCAACAATTCCTTTTTCTTCCATTGGCAATTCTACATTTGTTTTTTCTCCCAAACCATAGTATTTTGCATATTTTGCTATATTGTCTATTGTTGCTCTATATCCTACTTCATAAAAGAAATAATTACATGAATGTGTTATTGCTTCTGTAACATTTAGCCATCCATGACTCATTCCATAGCTATTCCATATCCAACATGCGGGTTCATGTGCTTTTTTATAAACTCCTATATCGTTTATTTTTTCTGTTGGTGTTATTACGCCTGTTTCTAAACCTGCTATTGCTGTAATCATTTTAAATGTTGAACCTGGTGCATATACTCCACTTATTGCTCTATTAAATATATTATCTCCTTTGTTATATTCATCCAACTTTTTCTGGCTAATTCCATTTACAAACAATTCTGGTTCATAGTCTGGGTAGCTTGCCATTGCTAATATTTCGCCTGTTTTAACGTTCATTACCACTGCAGCCCCTGCTTTTGCGTCACTTCTTTTGCTAAAACCTCCACTTGCAATTTTCTTTATATTGTTTGCTAATGCTTTTTCTGTTGCTGCTTGTAAATTTGCATCTATTGTTAATATTACATCAGAACCCGCAACCGCTTCTTGTGTAATATATTCATCTGTAATAGTGCCATCTACAGACATATCTAATTGCTTAATTCCATCTTTTCCTCTTAAATATTCCTCAAACACATATTGTATTCCAACTTTACCAATTACGTCATTAATTCCATATGTATCTTCTCTACCATCTAATTCCGTTTCCGTTATATTTCCAACATATCCTAATATGTGTGATGCCAAGCTTCCTGACGGATATGACACCATAGGCTCGTTTGTAGCAGATATTCCTGGGAAATATATGCTCTGTTCTCCCAATTTTACTGCACTCTCTCTGCTAACATCTTTTGCTATTGTTACTGGTCTTATACTGCTATATCCATTTCTAGATATTTCATATCTTACTACCATTATTTTATATGCTTCTAAAATATTATCTTGTTCTATTTTATATTTTTCTTTTAATTCATAAAAGCATTGTTCCGGTGTAGCATCTTCTTTAATGTCATTTTCTTTTTTCCAATTAACTTGGCTTTCTTCATCATCTATTGTAAATTTAAATGGTTCTATTGATATTGGCAGATTATTTATATATTTATCATTATTGTTTTCTAAAATTTTTATAGTATTTAATATAGTTTTGTTTAATGTAGTTGTATTAATTTTTGTTTTATACAATTCAATATTAAATCCCATTTTAGTTGTTACCAACAGGTTGCCTGTCCTGTCTTTTATTGAACCTCTAGCCGCTTTAATTACAGTCTCTCTACTTAATCTTGTATTTGAGGTTTCTCTATATTCTTTCCCATTAACTATTTGCAAATTAAACAGTTGAACAATAAGAACAATTCCAACTATGTATACAAGAATTGTTATTAAATTGTATCTTAAATTAGTATTTCTGTCATCATTATACATTTATTGTTCCTTTCTTGTTAAAAATACATTCCTCTTGTTTGCGGTTTAAACGTACTTTCTAATTTTTCTCCTAGTCTCTGTATTATTGGGTACATTATTATTGTAATAATTGTGTTATATATTGTTTCTATTGCTAGTATTTTTAAAAATAATGCTAACTCTATACTTGCATTTAATTTTATAATGTTTATTATATATATCCCTACTTCATATATTATTGTTGTACTTGCCACCATAAGCATTAATGTAATTCTGCTTTCTTTCGAAAAACTTTTATCTAAATATTCTCCTAGTAGCCCTACTATTCCAAGCATTAAGGCTACTTGTCCAAATATTTTTCCATTTACAACATCTATATATAATCCCAGTACAATTCCTAAAGCTAATCCAACTTTTTTTCCAATAAAGAGCCCTATAATTAATACTAAAATTATAAACAAATTTGGAGAAACTCCGTATATATTAAACCAACTAAACAAGTTTATTTGCAAAAAATATATTACAAAAAAAGTTATTAATATAAGTATTATTGATAATGTTTTTTTCAATTAGCCCTCCTATTATTTTATTACCAAAACTGTTTCTAATTTTGAAAAGTCAACTGCTGTTTCAATTATTGCGTACCTGTCTGTTATATTTTTTGTGTTTACTATTTCTTTTATTTTTCCTATTTTTATACCCTTAGGATAAATTCCACCTATTCCAGACGTTTCTACAGTATCACCTTGCAATAATTTTGCATCTGTTGGTATATATGTTGCCTTTAAATTATAGTTTTCATCTAATGTGCCTCTTACAATAATGCTATCTCTTGAGGTACTTATTGTTGCACTTACCGCTGTTGCTGTATCTATTATTGTTTGTACCTTAGAGGTGTTGTTAGTTGTAGATATAATATATCCAACTAAACCTTTGTCAGAAATAACCGTCATGTTTGGCTCTATTCCATCTTTTTGTCCTACATTTATTATTAGAGTATTTCCAAAATTACTTATTTCTTTATTTATTACATATCCTGGTATACTTTCATAGTCACTGTATTTTTCTTTTAAGTTCATATATTCTTTTAATGTTTCATTTTCTGATTTAATAATTTCATATTCTCTTAATTTTTGCTCTAACTCGCTATTTTTTTGTTTTAGGTCATCATTTTCAGCTTTTAGCTTATCTATATTTTGAAAAAAACTATCATTTCCTTTAATTTTATTTTTTAAATATACAAGGCTATTTTGTATTGGCATAACAATAGTATCAAAGGCTTTTTCTAGCCCTGATACCTTATTTATTTCCACATTTGTTAATAAAACTATAATTATTAATATAATAATTGTTATTATTATACCTACTATTCCGCCTTTTTTATTTTTATACATGTTCTCCTCCGGTTATGTTATCTTTTCCTTCTAGAGTTTATTAAAACTGATTTTAGTCTTTCTAAATCGTCTATTGTTTTTCCAGTTCCTTTAACTACGCAGTCTAATGGGTCTTCTGTGACATATACTGGCATTTCTGTTCTTATTGATAATAATTTATCAAAATTTTTGATAAGTGCTCCACCGCCAGCTAGCACTATTCCTTTTTCCATTATATCAGATGCTAATTCTGGTGGTGTTTTTTCTAATGTTTGCTTTACTATATCTATTATTTTTTCTATTGAATCTTGCATTGCTTCCTGTATTTGTGTAGATGTTACTGTTACTGTTTCTGGTAATCCAGTTCCTAGATCTCTTCCACTTACTTGCATACTTGTTTCAGACATAAGTGGCATAGCACATCCTATTTCTATTTTTATTTGCTCCGCCGTAGTACTTCCTATGGCTAAGTTCATTTCTTTTTTTATATAATTTACTATATCTTCATCAAGTTCATCTCCCGCTACTCTTAGCGAATTGCTTACAACAATGCCACCTAAAGAAATAACAGCCACTTCTGTAGTTCCTCCGCCTATATCTACTATTATACTTCCACTTGGTTCTGCTACATCTAAGTTTGCTCCTATTGCAGCTGCCATTGGTTCTTCTATTAAATAGACTTCTTTAGCACCTGCTTGTAATACGGATTCCTCCACTGCTCTTTCTTCAACTTCTGTAATTCCAGATGGTACTCCTACTACAACTCTTGGCTTGCCCAAGTTATGTCTTTGTACTATTTTTTTCATTATATTTTTTAGCATTAATTGAGTAGCTGTAAAATCTGCTATTACTCCATCTTTCATTGGTCTAACAGCTTTTATATCTCCTGGTGTTCTTCCGTAGCATTTCTTTAGCTTCTTGTCCTGTTGCTAGTATCGCCCCTGTTTTTCTATCTATTGCTACCACTGATGGTTCTTTAAGTATTATGCCTTTTCCCTTTAAGGTAACTAAAATGTTTGCCGTTCCTAAATCAATACCTATATCTTTTGAAACAAAATTAAAAAATTTCATATTTTATATTCTTCCTTTCGTGTATTAAAAGTTGACTCTTAAATAATTTTATCCAATTTTACCATTAGTAAGCATAGAAACTATACTTTTATATTTTCCATCTCCTAATACTACATGGTCTATCATTTCTATTTCTAGCATTTTTGTTACTTGAATCAGCCTTTTAGTAAGTTCTATATCCTCATCGCTTGGTGTTGGGTCTCCACTTGGATGATTATGTACTAAAATTATTTTAGGTGCACCTATTTTTATTGCCTCTTTTAACACATCTTTTATTTCAAAAACAGCAAAGCTTGTACCACCATATGCCACATCTTGTATTTTTAAAACATTATTTTTAGAATTTAGCATTAGTACCTTTACTATTTCTCTTTTTTCATATTTCAATTCATTTATTAGTAAATTTGCTACATCTTGGGGAGATTTTATTTGTATATTAAAGTTATTAATTGGTCTTGATATTCTTTTAGTTAATTCACACACTGCTAATAGCTGTATTGCCTTTACTTTACCAATTCCCTTTATACTCATAAATTCTTTTATAGATATGTCTTGTAAAAATCTCAAACTGTCTTGTGTATTTTTTTGCATAGATAGTATTTTTTGTGCTAGCACTATGCTACTTTCTTCCTTTGTTCCACTTTTGATTATTATTGCCAATAATTCTGCATTTGAAAGTGCTTGTGCACCATACATCTCCAATTTTTCATAAGGTCTTTCTGATTGGGGGATTTCTTTGATATTCATATTTCTATCCTTTCTTCCCCCGTAAAATTCTTTAGAATAAATTAAACTTTTCTATATATAAATATTGCTAATATTAGCCCAATAATAGATGAAATATTTATTTTAAACATAAATCCTATTGTAAGTTTTATAATACTTAAGTCTATTGTTACAGGTGATGAAATTCCAAATTCTTCGCCATATGACACCCACCACAAGAAGTCAACTTTTGAAGCAAGCTCTCCTAGGAATCCACCTACTACCAATCCGCATAATATGAACAATAACAATATTAATACACTTTTATTCTTGGTTGCCATTTTTCTCCCTCCCACTTTTCTTTTGTTCTACTGTATTATATATGCAATATGCTTTTTTTTCAATATGTATAGGAAAAAAAATTGCACTTTTAACGGCATATGCTGTTTGTAGCATATGCCGTGTTTTAGAATATATTTATATTTCAAATTTTTTAATTTTTATGTATATAATAACTGATATTACAGTTAAAATTGCTCCGGCAATTAGCATAATGCTATTTTCACCTGTTTGTGGTATTTTTCCGTCCACTTTATCTTCATTTTTTCCGTCGTTGGTATTATTATTGTTATTGCTATTATTGTTATTACCGTTGTTGCTGTTGTTATTATTATTGTTATTATTACTATTATTTCCATTATTATTATTTTCACTGTTGTCATTATCATTATTATTGTTGTCATTGTTGTTGTTATTGTCTCCTTGATTGTCTCCGCCACCGTCTTCTACAACTTCTATTTTTTGTTTAGCATATTTAGTTATTGTATCTTCTGTGTAAATTATTGTAATTTCTGTTGTTTCTTTCTCTAATTGTTCTTCTGGCATACATATATAATCTGTTACTTCTTTACTGTTTCCATCACTGTAGATTGCTTTTACCACCATTCCTGTTTTGTCAAAGTTTTCTCCAACTTTATATTTTGTTTTATCTGGTGCTTTTGCTATTTTTATTTCTGTCAATGTTGGTGCATCTTTTTTACCTTGTACATCTACATTAAATGTTGCCGTTTTTTCACCTAATTTTACTGTTACTTCTTTTTGTCCTTTTATGTTTAGTTCTTTTCCATCTTCTGGTGTAGTTTCAAAGCCACTTTTAATTATATCTTCTTCTCCGTTTTCATATTTTGCTTTTATAGATAATCCTGTTAGGTCTAATTGCTCTCCTACTTGGTAGACAACCTTATCTGGCTCTGTGTTTATGCTTATGCTTTCTATTGCTATTTCTCCTACAAATACCAATGCAGTTATTGTTTTACCTTCATATTCTAATATTATAGGGTTATATCCTATCGTGTCTAAAATTGTACCGTTTGGTATACTGCTTGTATATCCAGTTTCTATTTCTTTTTCTTCTCCGTCATTATATATTGCCTTAAATTTAACTCCTGATAAGTCTAGTGCCTCTCCAACTTTATACTTAGTTTTTGTAGGTGCAGATATTCCCTTTAATTTTTCAACTTGTTTTTTTACTACATCAATATCAAAACTTGTTGTTTTTTCTTTGTATGATATTTCTATGGTTTTATTTTCCACATTGTTAAATATTGTTCCATCTTCTATACTTGATGTATATCCTGTTTCTACAATTTCTTCTGTTCCATTATTATACATAACTTTTAATTTTAATCCAGTTAAATCTAATGCTTGTCCCACTACATATTTAGTTTTTGGTAAATTCTCTATTTCTATTTCTTCAACTTGGTGTTCTCCAACATTTATGTTTAGAACGGCACTTTTACCTGCATATTTAATAGTTATTGTTTGTTGTCCTTTGGTATTTAGTTCTGTTCCTTCTGCTGGCTCACATTCGTAATTCCCCCAAATAACTTTTATGTCATTGTTTGAACCTTCTGATATTAGCACTAATCCTCTTAAATCCAATTTTTCGCCAATTTCATAATTTGTCTCAATAGAACCATCCATTATTGTTAATGCTTGTATATCATCATTTTCTTTTACATTAATATCAAATTTTACCTCTTGTCCCATGTAGTTTACTTTTACTGTTTTTGTTTCTACTTTTGTTAATACACTTCCATCTGGCAAATCTAATGTAAAGTCTTCTGTTATTTCTTCTTCTGTTTCATCTGCATATTTTACTAGTAATATTAATCCATTTGAAAAGAATTTTTGACCTACAACATAATTCACATCATCTGGATATTGCTTTATACTAATTTCCTGAATTTCGGCTGGCAATACAGGTACATCTATTTCCTTTTCTAATGTTATATCTCCTTCTTTGTATGTAATTGTTCTAGTTTTATCCGCTCTACTTAATGAAGTTTCTGTATCGACTTCATAATTTGTTACTTGCTCTATTGATCCATCATCATATTCTATCTCTACACACATATTTGTTTTGTCAACTTTTTCGCCTACTATATAAACCTTCTTTACATTTTCTTTTACTCTAATATTAATAGGTTGCTTTAATGTTACTGTTATTGGTTGCTCTACTTCTTTGCTTACCCCATTTTCTGTATATACTATTTTAACAGAAGTCATCCCAACCGTTAGATTTTGTCCATTTGGTACAGAGTAGTTATTAATTATTGCTGTTTTACCACTATTATATGTTGCTGTTACTTGCATTCCTGTCGAATCAAAATTTTGCCCTTGTATATATGTAGTTTTATTTGGTTCTCTTGTTATTTCTATTTTTTCTAATTGTTTTGGAGTCACAGTTATAGGAGTTGTAGTTGTTACCGTTTTTCCATTTTCTTCATAACTAATAGTTACCGTTTTTTGACCCAATTTCAAATTATCTCCATCTACCACTGTATAAGCTTCTTTATGTAATTCCTCCCATAAAGTAGGTCCTCTTTTTACTTGCACGTGAAATAAAGGGTCTTCCGCATTAAAATTTGTTCCTTCTATATATTCATTATTTCCTAAATTTGCTGCTGCTATTGCAAGTAGTTCTTTTTCATTTACAAATACAAATAACTTTGTTTCCTTATTTAAATAATTAATTTTTACCGTTGTTACGCCTACATCGCCTAAAGTATCTCCATTTGCTGGGTTCGTTGTAATATTACTGTTACCTACAACCTCTATTATATCATTTATATCGTCGCGATCATTATATATTACTTTCAAGTTCAAATTTTTTAAATCTAATTTTTCTCCTTCAGTATATACAAATCTAAAGCCCTCTTTCAATTGTGGTTGTATTTTTGTTACTACTTTTTCTTCAACCGTTATACTGTAGGACGTTTTTTGGCCTTCGTACGAAACATTAACTTTTTTATTATTTTTATTAAGAGTATCTCCATGCTTTGGATTTGTGTTAAATCCATTATCTATTGTTTCAGTATCACCATTAGTATAATGTACTATGACTTTTAGCCCACTAATGTCTAACGTCTCACCTTCGATATAACTTTTTCTTTTCGGTGTGTTACTTTTAACCTCAATGCTCTTTACTTTTTTTGTTTCTTTTGTTACAGTAACATTAAACGAGCCTAAATCTAATTTTCTACCATCATTTGATGTCATCTTTATAGTTTGAGTTCCGACCTTAGTTAATTTTGTACCATTTTTAGGCTTTGCATCTATATCATCTAGTGTGAATACTTCTGAAATAAGATTTGTTTTTGGGTAGGTTACCTTAACTTCCAATCCTTTTAGATCTAATTCTTCATTAACCTTATACGTCATCTTGTTTGGATATGATATAATTTCCGCAGTATATCGTGGCTTAACAGTTATCTGGAATGTTGCTTTTAGATTAGGATTTTCCTTATATCTGACTGTTATTGTTTTGGTGCCTGGTGTAGCAAAAGATGTTGGTGAGCATGTATATTGATCCTTATCTAATAGAATTTCCGTACCATATGTATCTATGCCAACAACTTCTAATCCTTTTGTATCTAGAGAATCCCCCACCATATACTCATTTTTATCTGGTAAATTTTTTATCTGTATTTCCTTTATCTTAATCGGGTTATTTTTCACAGTTATACTATGCGTTACAGAAGGTTCTACATAATTTAATATTTTTCCAAATTGAATATTAACGTTTATCGTCCCAGGTGACTGAAATTGTGTTCCATCTTCATAATTACAACCAAAAATACTTTTCTTAAAACAAGTTACCAATTTCGTTCCATTTTCAAATTCAACTTCCAATCTGTATTTTTTCAAATTTAGCGGTTTATTTACATAGAGCACATTTAGCGGTTTAGGCTCAGTTAACTTAATCGACTGTATAAAGTGTTTAGAGCCATTGTTATAATGTGTGTATTTGAATGCCGCACTGCCCATATATAAAGTAGTTCCTTTTGGAAACGTAGAATTTATATCTGCGTAGATCTCTGCCGTATCAGCACCAGATGTTAGCACTACGCTACTTCCTTTCATATGACCTACCTTTCTAAAAGCCTGCGACCCTACTCTCGTTAAATTGTTACCCAAAACAAGCCCTTCGTCTATATCGCCTTTTACTTCGTTTACATTGTAAAAAGCCTTGTTTCCTATTGACTCTATTTTATGTGGGATTGTAACTGTTAATTTGGTGCAACCTTCAAAAACACTGTTACCCACAGTTTTTACATTATTCATAATAATTGATTCTAATCCAACACAGTTTCTAAATGCTGCTTCTTCTATATTTTTTACATTTTTAGCTTTCACCTGCGTCAAATAAATACAACACTCAAAAGCCTGTATTCCAATAGTAGTTACACCGTCCATTATTTCTACACTTCTAAATAAATTTCTGCAATCCACATTACTATTATCTTCCCACCTTACAAAATCTTTTATTTTTCCTTTTCCTTCGATTATCAGTTTTCCAGATGCATAGAACTTTGCTGTTACTCGACTCTCTTCGGCACCGATATCCCAAGTCGTAATAATATTGTCTGCTGCTTCTGATGTTAATGTATAACTTGTCTCTAAAATAACACTTAGTGCTGGTATTATAATTTGTAGCACCATTACTACTATAAACATGTATATACATGCTTTATTTCTTTTGCACATATCACATTCCTCCCATTTTTCTTTACTTCATTTTAACTTTGTTAAAAAATTTGTCAACTTTGCTTTTTGAGGCTCATTTAAACTAATTCTTTACGGAAACTTTATGCAACATTTCATTTTTAGACATTTATTTCTTTTTATTTACATTTTTATTTCAGCAATGTTACACATCTATGTTTTTTAGCTCCTATCCCTACGCAAATATGGTTCTTCATAATTCATATCATGTTATTTCTTGCTATAAATTATTTGTTTTAAGAGGGCAAATATGTCGAGATTTTCAAGAAGCTATATAAAAAATCACATTTTTTATGTAATAACCCAGAGAATTAATATAAGTTATATATTTGAAAAATGTGATTTTTGGTTTAATTTTGTCTGGAATTTTGTGATTTTTTGTATTGAAAACATTGGAATTTTGTGATAAGCTATATACTCAAATTTGTCGGAATATATCCTTACTTTTTAACATTCCTATCAAAAAATTTTTAAAAGAAATGTAGCGTAACTTTTTTTCCATTTTTTTATCATTTAATTTTATTTATATATGTGCTATAATTATTTTAATAATTATTAATGATGTATCATATAGTTACGGCAAATTTATTAAATGCAAATGTCGAATTTGCATTTACCAATATTTTTTGTATTTACTATTCCTTTTTAGATTGTTTTGTGTTATAGTAAAAATTGTAACAATTATATGGATTTATAATATTATATGTAGTAGTGATGTTTGGAGGCTGTATAATGAAGTTTGAAAAACTTAGTGAAAATAAAATTAAAATTACCCTAACTTCTCAAGATTTAAAAGATAAAAATATTGATTTTCATTCTTTTATGTCTAACCCTTTAGAAAAACAAGATTTATTTTTGGATATTCTAGAAGAAGCAGAAGAAGAAATTGGTTTTGAATTTAAAGATTATCCTGTACGTATAGAGGCTTTAGCTATGGCAAATGGGGAGTTTATTGTTACTGTTACAAGGGTTGTACCCGATTCCAAAAACCTACATAAAAAAGTATCTGTAAAAAGAAAAAATACTAAAATAGATTCAAAATATGCTATTTATAAATTTGCTAGCTTTGATGATTATTGTAATTTTGTTAAATACTTAAAAAATCACAATCTTTCTTTAAGTTACAAGGTTGCAAAAAATATTTTACTATATTTGTACAAAGAAGATTACTACATCGTTTTTGATAATATTAATCTTAAATATTCTAATATTGCCAAATTCAATTCTGCTATTATTGAATTTGCAAAATTTATTAGCAATTCAAGTCTTTTTATTTGTAAATTGCTTGAAAATGGCGAAATTATTATGAATAACAATGCTATTAAAACAGGAATTAAATATTTTAAATAATTTGCTCATATAAAAAACCTATGTATTATTTACGTATGCATAGGTTTTTATTTTATTCACAATATTTTTTATATAATTCTTTTAAATTCTTTTTATTTATCACTTTGTCTATTCCTTGTTTGCTTACCTGTACATATACTTCATCAAGCATATTAGCAATTCTTGGATTTATCTTTCTTCTGTTTTCTACATTTCTCCAATATTTTAGTTGTGTATCTTTTCTCCAATTTTTTCCATTATATGTTATTCCTGCTGCCAATTGGTCACATATCATTTCTACTGTATATTTATATGGTATAACAGGCACTTCATCTGTAGTTTCATAGTCATACCAGTATTCGTGATGATGTTTATTTCTTCCTTTGTGATGTAACCATGCTTTTGAGTATCCGCGTTTTCTTTTGCAATTTGTTATTGGACTGCTTTTACCATCTGTATAATACTTAGCCGATTCCCAAAATTCTGTAAAAGAATATTTGGAAAAATCATGTAGAAATCCTCTTACTGGAATTCCCGCTTTTATGCTTAACCTAAAAACATAATATTTATGTTTTGTTACTGTCAAAAAATGTTTGTATGCTTTTTTTAGCATTTTTTTACCTACTTTCTTTATTGTCTATTATTACATTTTACAACAATTTTCGAAAAAATCAACCATTTCTAAGGAATTTATGGCGGGCGATTAAA
>ULLE01031965.1_pt1 | contig 13820 bp, 2 predicted proteins | sample 1951331 | NCBI WGS metagenome assembly ULLE01 (sample SAMEA4835518, study PRJEB28245) | human gut metagenome | biome: gut microbiome; material: fecal sample | place: Denmark | collected 2008
GTCATATCGTCTTTTTGTTTTCCATAATTGTTATCTATTGCTTCTGATAATATTATATCTGCTATTTTTTGTGCATCTGTTGTTTGCATGTCTTCTAATAAGTATTTTATCCATAATTCTTTGCTTATATATTCTGTATTTGATTCTATTACACCATCTGTGCACATTACTATTAGGTCGTCTGGTTGTAGGTCATAGTCGTATACTACTAAGTCCATATTTTCTACTATTCCGGTTGGCAGTTCTAACGATTTTAATATTTGTATTTCTTTTCCTCTTTTTATAAATGTTGGACATGCTCCATTTTTTATAAATTCTAAGTTTCCCTTATACAAATCTAATATTGCTACATCTAATGTTGCATACATGTCTTCTTCCAAGTTTGCTATTAATGTAGAATTTATTAATTTTATTGAAATATCTTTGTCAAAACCTGCTTCCAATAATCTTTCTAACATTTTTATTGCTATTTTACTGCTTTTTCTTGCTTCTGGACCTGAACCCATTCCATCACTTAGTGCTAACAAATATTTTCCATCTTCTAATTTTGTCTGTAAGTTACTGTCTCCCGAAATTGGTGAATCTGCTTTTGTTGTTTTTGCAACACCTATTTGTATATTATATTTGTCTTGTAACATATATGTAAACTTGCATTTTGTTTTATTCTCTCTTAGCCCACATTCTTGATTTTGTATTATAAATTTATCATCAAATGCTTTGTTCAATATCTTTCCAATTCTCTTTATTTCGCATGAGGTTCCATCTAAATTATCACAGATATCTGTATATACATCTACAACATATCTTCCTGATTTTTGCTTTTTAATACTTATATCTTTTATATTTATTTCTTTTTGATTTAGCAATGTTTGTATCTCTTGTTTTTTTTCTTCATATTCATCAGTTTTCTTATTCATCTCGTTTGCCAGTTTAGATATTGCCTCTGAAACTCCTTCTAACTGGTTAGATACATTTTTTTTGCTTTCTTCCATCTTCTTTTTCCATATAAAGTTTAGTTTACTAATTCTATATGAATAATTAATTACTTTTGTAATTTTAGAAACTTCTTCTTGCACTTTTTTATTTTTCTCTTCAAATCCTACTATGTAATTATTATGGTTAGCAAAAATTTTAATCAATTCCTTTTCTACCATAACTTCTTCTTTTAGTAAATATTCAAAAACATCTTTTAAAATATCTTTATCGTTATATATATCATCATACAGCATATTTTCTTCTAAACCGCTTAAGTTTATTCTTAGCTCATCTATAAATATTTTTTCATTAGAAAGCTCTTGTTCCTTAAGTTCTTCTTCTGAAACAATTGTAGCTGCTGCTTCTTGATAAGTTTTTGCCATATCTGATATAGTTTGAGACATACTTGTTAATTTATATATTGTATCCTTATTTTCTTCTAAAGTTTTTTCTGTTGTTTCTGGAAGCATCTTTGTTTTACTTACTAAATCCTGAATATCTATTTTAATATTTTTAGGCACTGCTAAAAGTCCAAGAGAAGCTATTAAAATTTCTTGTATTAGTATTATAGGCACTGTATTTCCATTTGCAACATATGTTAATAACACATTTCCTATTATAAATCCCAATATAACCCCAATTTTTCCAAATTTGTTAAATATACCTGCTACCATTCCAGATATTGCATATGAAGCTATCATAACAGGTTCATTATTGCATATTATTCCTAAAACAACTCCTATTGTAATTCCAGAAGTTGCTCCTACAAGTATTCCATTTTTCCAACCTAATATTAGTACCAATAATATACTTAATATATTTTTTAAGTTATATCCAAATATTGTTGTATCCCCTAATGCAGTAAATGCTATGGCTAAAAGCAAGCTCGTCCCCATTACTTCTTCTATTGAAAATACTTTTTTTACTCCAGCTTGTCTAATAACTGTTATTGAATTTGAAAATATTTTGTAGAAAATATATGTACAAATACTTAGCATTATTGATGTTAATAATTCATATAATATAAATGTCCTAAAAAACATTGGAATAACTTGTACTAATAAAGTAGATACAAATAAGTGCATACCTAATCTTTTTTGTTCATTGACTTCATCCTGTATTTTTGGTTTTTTTATTAATATTGCTACAAAGAATACTAATGTTGTTAAGATATATGTCAATAAACTACTTGGCCCAAATTTTATAAAAGTAGATATTAAAGATATTAAATACATTATCCCTACAGGCATATTACAGCTCATAGCTGCTGCTATTATTGCTAATCCAAATGGTGTTATTGTATACATTATATTATCTGTACTAATTCCCACCATTGAAATCATAAAAGTTATTGTATACAAGATTATATTTTGCACTGTAAATAGGTTTTTTAATATAACCTTTAATTTATCTTTTTTATTTACTTCTATTTTCTCATTAATTTTTTGTTCTCTTTCTTTTGAAATGTTTTGAAACATTTTTACCACCCTTCACTTTTTTTATTATGTTCTATTTTAATACTTTGTTAAATATTTTTTTGTCGTTTTAGATACATAATTTAAAAAAGTTTTTTACATTATGCGTTTATTTTTTTTATTTTACTTTTTTATAAAACATTTTCTTTTTATAATTTTATCGTATTCTGTAGTAAAACACAACAATGTAAAGAAAAAAGGACGAAAATTCATCCTTTTTTCTTTTTATCTTAAGTACAATTTTTTATTTTACAAGAACTTTCTTCTTAATGAAGATTATTCCTACAACTAGCATTCCAGCTATTACAATAGTAAGTATATAATAGAATACTTGACCTATACCAAATGGTGGCATTACTGCAACATCTTCAGCTTTTGCTTCATCATTTTCTACTGGATTATTAGCAGGGTTAAAGTTACCAACTATACTTGTTTCCATTCTTCTACCTACTGCATTTTCTAGTTCTACTATTTCTACTTTACATTCATATCCGCCTTGTGCACCTTCTTTTGTAATTAACTGAGAAATTGTTAGCATGTTGTGGTTTAAATATTCATTGTTTATATTATTTGCTTCTATTTTGCTTATAGTGTTAGATTGACTTGATATAGTGTCTTTTAGTCTATAATTTACTAAGTTATTATTAATATTTTCACCATCTTTTTCTTCTGCTGGTATTATTTCATTAATGTCTGTAATTGAGTTCCAATCCCCACTTTGAGTTTTATTAAATTGCATTTTATTAGGAATATAACATACTAATTTTTTAGCTTTTGATTCTACTTTAGTTCCGGAATTTGTACGACCTTTTGCATAATATTCTAATCCCTCATATTCTACATAATCATCATTTTTCTCATTGATTTGCATTTTATACGTAATCTGTATTGTTGCACCATACATTAGCTCTTCATCCAAATACAATTGTATAAATCCTCCTGTAATTCCTTTTGTTGCAATTCTATTTGATTTCCATATTACATTTTTTGTTGCTTCTGCTGTTTGTGTAGCATCAAATACAATGCTTCCATCTGATAATGTAACCTTAACATTTTCTACATTATTGGTAATTTGTAATTGTGTTATTGGTCTTTCCACTAATCCTAAGTCAACATTTGGAATTCTTTCACCACCTTTTACCTCTGTTACTTCAATTTTTGGAGTTTTTGCTATTTTCCATGTATTAGTAGTTAATTCATCAACTAATCTTCCCATTAAATCGCTTCCATACTGTTCGCCCAAATATGTAGGTACTTTTGTTGGAGATGCTAATACTTCTGCTATATGGTTAGTTTGAATTTTAGAATATTCATTTACTTCTTTTACTCTACCCCAGTCATCTATTGCATCTGATACATATTTATCATTTAAATTCTTATCATATTCTTTTATTTCCTCTAAATCGTATTCTCCGTTTTCTAAATTTGCTTGGAATATTGTAGACTTGTAATCTTGACCATTATATGATTTTGTGTTTGAGCCAGTTTTTCCCAATATTTTGTTTGTTTCATTTTCTTTGTTATTTGTTAAAACTGTAGCATCGTCAAGTCCATACCCAAATAATACATAATAATCACCTTTTTCCACATCCTTAAAACTGTATTCACCATTTTGGTCTGTTGTTTCTTCTTTTACTACCTTATATGTATATTTATTATAATTTTTTTCATTATAGCGTTGTATCCAGTCAACCTGCTTTTCTCCTGTACCTAATTGATCGTTTATTCTGGTACATAACGCAACTTTTACACCCGCTATTTTTTCTTCACCTAAATCTCTTATACCATTTTTATTATTATCTTCCCATACACATCCATCTATTATATTTGTAGAATCTATTGGTGTATTGGAATCTGGTGGTGTATCTGAATCTGGTGGTGTTGGGTCATCACCGTCATCAATGGTTAGTGTAGCTGTTGTTTTGTCACTATCGTCCTCAAAGTTTATTACTCCATTTGTAATTTCTTCTATTGTTTCTAAGTTACCTGGTGTTGAATTTACATCTATCAATCCTGCTACTGTAGTATTATTTCCTATAATTGCTCCATGTCTATTTGGAGTTGATGTATTTGCTGAATAATATGTTTTATATCCATTTATTTCTGCTATATTAGTTTTTTCTCCAATATTTATATAGCCTTCAAATCCTTGTAAAGCCATACGTTTAACTTTATAAGTTAAATCAATTGTTATTCCTTCTCCTGTTGCTAATTGTTTATTTTGTAGTCTTATATATACTTTATTAAATCCTGGAAATGATTTTTCCGTCACTTGACCATATATACTTTCAGATACCGCTGAAGATTTATCATTAGAAATATTTTTTCCATTAGTATTTACAACAGCTGATGTTAGCTGTAAAGAATCATCATAATAATCTACAACTTCTATAATTTGTGTTTCTAAACTTTGTGATAAATTATATACTGTTATTCTATATTTAATCTCTACTTCTAAGTTTCTCTGACCCATATATTCTGATTGCTTTATAGGTCTATCATAATATTTATTATAGTAATATTGTGCATTTAATCTATTTATATATATACCTTGTTGTGAATCTGCATATTGTTTTGCAAGATTTATTTTGCCATTGTTTTCTTTTATTGCATTTGTATAGTCATTCATATAGTCTTTAATATAATATAAGGCTTTTTCTTTACTATTAAATGGAGTTGTAAGTGAATTTCCATTGCTTGTAGTTGTTACTTCTACTACGTCTTTAGTTAACTGTGCATTAAATTCTTGTCTTCTCCATAGTCCTAAGTTAACATAGTTTGTCAATAAATCTGTTCCAAATGTTGCGTTTTTATTAGTAGGGTAATATTCTATACCACTATTAAATGGTGATTTTGTTAATGCAGACATTTTGCAATCTTCTATAAATTGTAATTTATTCCATGCCTCATCATCATTCATATCTCCAACTATACTTCTATATATTCTTACTTTTTCAGCTTCATTTGGATAATGTCCATTTGCCACAATAAATTCTTTTATTTTCTGGCTAATTAAACCTTCTGACCATTCGCTTGTTATAGCTCCATTGTCGTCATAATCTAAAGTTCCATATTTATTATATTTATAGCCATCCACTAATTGTATTTTATCTTGTACATATGCTACACCTTTTGATGTTTTCTTTAAAGTATATCCCATTAGTTCTAATCTTGTGTAAGACTTATTATAATATATTCCTTCTTCTTCAACTAAATATGTACTTATTCCTAAAGTGTTTTTGCTTATATAGTTCTTTGGAGATGCTCCAATTTCTGCAAATCTATTATTAAATGTTTGTCTTCCTTCTATTGTGTTTTTTCCAGTATTTGTTTCAAGTTCACTTGCTTTTGAATTTGTTTTCCATTTTTCAAACCATTCTGTATTTGTTTGGGTATTTTTACCTGAACCCGTATTGGTTCCTGTTCCAGTGTTTTTTCCTCCTGTGCTTCCACTATTTCCATTATCTCTTCCTGTACCAATATTAGTTAGTTCTCCCAACATTTCTTCTACTGAATTATAGTTTTGAATTGTATCGCCAGAAATTCCTTTTGCCAGGTATTCTGTTGGCATATATACTTGACCATCATATTCAAATACAACATAATATTTTTTGCTTTCGTCTACACCTTCAAATTTGTAGTTTCCATTTGCATCTGTTAAAGTAGGGTTTATTCTATTGTATATGTTTGTTACACTATCATCTGGCATTAGCTCTGCAAGTTTCATATCTTCTGTATATAAACTTACTTTTATGTTTTCTAAGTTTTTGTCAACATTATTTGTTGTACTGTTTATACCATCTCCTAAACTTGCTTTTCCAGTTTTTGCATCTTCCCAAACATTTCCTCCAATTGAAATTAGTGGTATATCTTTTTGGTTTGATATAACAATAGATATTTCTCCGCTTCCACTTAGTCCAATTATAACACCTTCTGGAGTATTTACATTTACTATTGTTATTCCATACTTATCTGTTCCATCTATCGTTATTAATTTTTCCTTTTTAACATCAAATTCTATTGCTCCATTTATCATTTTATATCCAGCAGGAGCTTCTATTTCTTCTATTTTGAAATGATCTTCTCCTTCTGAATTAAGTAGTAACGTAGGTGTTTGACCTGATATAACAAGATCTCCGTTTTCATTTGATGTTGCTTCACTTGTTTTTCCTGTTGGCCATGTTATTTTGAACTTAGCACCTGCTAATCCATTTCCTTGTTCATCTACTTTTTTGGCCTTTATCTTATATGTATTAAGTAGGTCATCTGGATTGTCTGGATTTGGATTTTTAATATTTTTTATTTTTACAGTAATAGTTTGATCTTCTTTATTAAATGTAACTTCTGCATTACTATTTGATGAAACTATTTCAATTCTATCTACTTCATAGGTATTTGTTGTTGAGTTATATACTTTATATACATTAAATACTATTTTTAATGGTTGTACAATATATCCTGCTGGTGCAATTTTCTCTTCAACTGTCCATGTTTCAGTTCCTGAAGCATTTATAATTTGTTGACCTCTTAATATATATCCATCTTCATCTGATACATATGTTAGAAGACCATTAATTAAAAATTCTGCTCCTTCTAGTCCATGTTCAACTCCATTTTCATCTTCATAAATTTTTCTCATGTTAATAGAATATGACCCCTCTTTTGAAGGTGGTTGAACTGTGCCTAAGTCTAAAGTAAATTCTTTTAGTTTTCTTTCTCCATTAAATTCTGTTAATTGTTGAGTAAACGTAGCTTCAAATTCTATTTTTTTGTTAGCATCAGGTTTTAATTTTGTTTTTCCATTACTTTTCTTTAAACTGTCTTCTGAAATTTGATAACTTATTCCATTTTTTACACATTTTTCTCCTTTAGCTTCCATCCATGTAAAATGTGCATATAGTTTTGCATCAGCTTCTAATTCTGTTTTTGGAATTAAAATGTAAAATTCTTTTTCTGATGAAGGCTTCATAGCAGTCTTTGTATGTTCCACATAAAGTCCTGAAACTGGATCACTTTCCTCACATGGTTTAAAGTTTTTTGTATTATTTACTTCATCATCTGTTATTATTTTATTTACCTTTATTTTCTGGTTTCCGTTTTGAATATATAGTCCAAGTGTTTCGTTATCTACTTTTCCACCAATTCCACCAAATATGATTTTTTCATCTTTGTATTTTCCGTTTACATATTTCATAGTGTATGGTCCGACTTTTATATATTCTTTTGAATTACTTGGATAATATTCTGATGTTATATTATCTACATCTGTAAGATTAGTTGCATAGTTTCCATCATTAGAAAGCGCATTATTAACTCTCTCTTTAAATTTTCCATACGCTATTGCTTCATAGTAAAGTTGCTTAATGGCATCTACGTTGTCCCTTACAAACTGCGCTTTGCCACCATCAATGTCTAGTCTTTCAATAATAGTTTCAGCATTCTCAGTATTTACTCCACCATCTATTAACATCCACATAACAATTTGCTTTCTTGGTGTCCATTGATTACAAGGATCTGCAGTAATAACATATGCTTTATCTGCTGAAATAGTTGTATGATTATTACTACATTTATAATATCCCCTAGTTCTTATTGTAGCTAGCAATCCAAAGTCCTTTACATTATTAATTGCTTCTATTTCATCATCGGTTAATGTTTTTGACCACATTCCATTTGCTGGGTCAAATATATTAGATACTATCTTTGGTCCCCAATTGTAGTAGCTATATGCTTTATTTGTTCCCCTATACATATTTGAATTCATAGCAAGAGTAACGCCTCTTTCAGTACAATATATAGCTCTTCCTTCTACTTTAGGAACTTCAAAACCATTGCTCTGTATGTTATCAGGGTCAACTTCAAAGCCTGTTTCATTTCCCCAATTCAAATTATCTTCTTGATTAGCATTAAGCATTGCAGAATATACTTCTTTATAATTTGTTTCTGCATCTGGAATACCATTAATTGAATTAATGCATAAAATCAATCCAGCCAATATAACTGTTACTAATAGTATTATTTTAACTGTCCATTTGTTTTTTATCATTTCTACTAACCTCCTTTCCTATATTTTTTTGTCCAAAACTTGTTTTTTTATCTCATATATACCAAATACCAATATTGCTAATATAAATAATGTAAGTATTGTATATCCTACTATTTTACCTGTTACTATTGATACAGCTATATCTGCATTTGACATATCATCTTCTGTTGGTATTTTATTTCCTGCCTTTGAGTCTATATCTTGTAAACCTTGTTCATTATAGCTTTCATATATTTCAGCATTGTTATTTACTATATTTCCTATTAAATCTTCTGTAATATTATAGCTTAATACTAATGTTAGTTCTTTGCTTTGTCCTGGCTCTAATTTTACATCTGCTAATATAGAATTATATGCATTTCCGTCTTTTGCTAAAAACCAATCTTTGTTTAACTCAGAGTTAAATTTTGCTTCTTTTGGTAAGTAGTCTACTACCTTTTTAACATATCCTGCTGCTGTTCCTTCGTTAGTTACAATTATTTTGTATTCTACTATAAAGCTACTTTGTCCAACATTCTTGTTTAGAACTTCTACTTTTGATAGCTTTTCATTATTTTTGTTATATACTTGTGTTCCTATTGTTGGTGTTGTTAATGTTATTTTGCTTATATGTTTATCTAATTTTAAGTCAAATTTTTCTGCTATATATAATCCTATGTCTATGTCTCTAATGTCTGTATCCTCTATTTTTAACACATCAGATACTGCTACTTTTTTATTACTTCCTTCTATTTCCATTTCAAATTCTATTGCATCTGAGTTTATGCTTGGTTCTACACCTTTCGCATTAAATTCTGTAACACTATATTTTTCTGTATCATATATAAATACTACTAAATATTCGCCTTTGTCTAGATTTAAGAATTCATATTTTCCATTTTCATCTGTTGTTATTTTTTTAGGCATATTTGTTTCTGAATCCTTTACTAATTCGCCATTTTCTTTATATACTAACATTACTTGCATATTTGGTAATAATGTTTCTGTTTCTTCTCTTTGTCCATTTTTGTTTGCATCTAACCATGCAGTACCAGATATTTTGTATTTTCTGTTTTCTAATGAAGGTTGAATATAAAATTTCAATTTATTTGTAGCTTGTATTTTGTCTATTGCTGTTGCTGTTAATGTTGCAGGTTCAATTATTACTTCTTTTTCTTGTTGTTCTCCTAATTGTTTTGCAACAAGTTTTACATTTATATCAATTTTTTCGTTTGGTTGTAAACTATTTATATCTATAGACAATATGTTGTCATATGTTGAATCTTCTACATATTCTGTTCCATTGTATATATATTTAGCTTCTACCAATCTTGTTTCTGTTGGAATTTTTATCTCTACTACATTTTCTGTTGAAACTAATTCTCCAATATTTTCTACAGTAACAATGTATTCTATATTTTCTCCTTCTTTTACAGTTTGTTTTTGCCCTTGTTTTACATTTTGTTCTATTTGTAATTCTATTTTCTTTCCATAGAATATAAATTCATTAGAATAATGCTCTGGTACATTTTTTGCACTTACTTTTGAAACAATATTTATTTCTTCTGCTGGTTCTTGTACTCCTAATTCTATTGTTACATATTTAGTTTCCCCTGCTTTAAGGTCTCCTAACAAGATTTTTGTAGCTCCAGATTTAGTCTCGCCATCATTACTGTTGTCTTTTGTTGATATAAAATCATTATGGCCTATAGATTTCATTACTTCTAATCCTGTTGGAATATTCATTTCCCAGATTACATCATTCATATCTTGTTCAGAAACATTTTTTATTGATGTCATAAATTCTATTTTATTCCCTTTTATTAATAAGGTTTGTGGTTTAATTGGAGTTGTTGTTTCAACCTTTAATGATGCTTTTTTAAGTGATAATTTGTATTCATTAGATGTTGTACCTGATGCTTTTACCTTATTTAATATTTCTATAGTTTCTGATGAATCTTCTATATTATTCATTTTAAGCTCATATATTTTTTCTACAGACTTTCCTGGTGCAATACTTCCTAATAATACTTTTTTGTTCTTCTCATTTGCTTCTATAAAACTTCTTGTTGAAACATCATATTCAACATGTGTTGTATGCTCTGGTGCATCTATGCTTAATTCAACATTTTCTGCTGTTGTTTCTCCCACGTTTTCTACTATTGCTGTGAATCTTACAATTTGTCTTTCTCTAACTTCTGCTCCTTCTGGCATATTTGATGTTAATGTAACTTTTAATTTTGGTCCTTCTCCTGTTGATATACCTATTATTGGAGAAAGCTTTGTTTCTGCTGATGTTCCAGCTTGTTCGTTATTATCATAATATACTTTATATGTAGTGTATGAAGTATTATTGTATGGTAACTCTGATGGAATTTTTACTTTATAATTGAATTCCACTTTATCGCCTGTGTTTAAATCTGTATCTAATATTATTAAATATGACTTAGCTTTTTCCATGTTATTCATTTCTAATGTCCATGCATTTTCTGCATTTTCTAAATCTTTTGTTGCATTTGCATTTTCTGAATAATATACTTTTACTGTTTCGCTGTTAGCATTTATTTGTATTTTATCTTGCAATGTAGCACTAAATGTACTTTTTAATTCTGTATCTGTATCTATTTGTTTATTACCTTTAAATGGTAGTCTTCCTAATATTTTAACATTTGAAATACTGTTGTTATTGTTGTTAAGTATAAGTCCGTTAATTGTTGCTACTTTTTCATCTGCACCTACTGCTATTTTTCCAACTTGTGTATCTCCTGACATTGATAAAATAGCTTTTTCTCCATCTGCATAGTCTTTAACTCCATTAGCTGTTACTACTCCTGTTGGAGCTACAAGATTAATATTTGTTTCTGTTATTCCTATTTTATTTTCTGTTTTATCATAAAGGTTTGTATTTTCATTTGTATAATACATTTTTATTTTCTCTTGCATACTTGGTGTTAGTTTTTCTAATGTTATATCAGCTAATATAGATATTGTTGCACCTTTTGTTGTTGCTTCTGAATTATATTTTGTTTGTGTACCTTCAAATGATAAAGTTAATACTTTATTTCCATTTTCAGTTGACCAATTATTGTTTTTTAATTTCAATTCATTCTCAAACAACAATTTTGCATCTGATATTTCTATTTTTTCAAAGTATTTTGGAAATACCAATTTTATTGTTGGGTTTTTATATAAGCTATTGTTAATATTTGAAGTATCTAATGTTGCTCTTATTTCTACATTTTCATTTACAGTTATTGTAGATAAGTTGTTTTTGCTTATTGTTAATTCTGCTTTTGATATAGGTTCTTTTAAAGCAATTTTTCCCTGTTTTGTTTGTTCTGCCAATTCTGTTTTTCCTATTACGCTTGCATTTATTTCTTTAAATGATTTAATTTCTTCTTTGCTATATCCATTTTCGCCTTTTATTGATTTTTCTACATATATATTCAATGTACCTTCTGTTGTTGGAGCACTTGTTTTTAATGTCAATTTGTTTAAATTTAAGTCTTTACAATCAAATGTATATAAACCATCTTTTAAACTTTGTTTATTTATTGTTCCAACTTTTTCTAGGTTTGGATTAAATATATCTATATATCCTTCTGTTCCCAAAATTTTGTTAAATACATTTTCTGAAACGCTTATCTTAGTTGTATAAATTTCATTTTTACTAGAAACTACTGTGCTATATTCTGTTGTTCCATCTTTGTAATTATCTGCCTCTTGAGTAAATTCTATTGCATTAATTAAATTTGCGTATGCAATGTTAGCTGTATATTTTACTGTATATGATGTTTCAACTTTTTCTTTTGCATTAAAGTTTGCATATATATGTCCTTTACTAATTTCCTTTGTAGCTTCTATATTAAAATCCACAATTTCATTTATTTTCTTTGTAATTTCTGCTTTTCCTGTAAATTCTTGTTCCTTTATTGTTTCTATATTATTATATGCTTCTATTTTTGCTGTAAAATCTGTTGATACATTAAATTTTTCTGTTGAATTTACATAGTCATATATTTCTTTTCCTTCATATTTAAAAGTAACTAAATATTCATCTGTACAATTCTTTTTCCATGTTATGTTGTTATTTTCTAAAATGTTTTCTACCTTTATATCAACTAATTTTGCTTCTTCATTATAGTTCCAGTTAGTTTGTACAAAATCTATTCCATCTTCTTTTCCATTTGTTGCTTTTGTATTGTTTGCCATTACTTTTATATCATTTGGAGTATTTTCATTTATTGTTGGAACTTTTACTTGTAATTCTGTTGTTTTTATTGGTAGATTATTGTTTTCTAATCCTGTTTTAATTTTATATTGTAAAATTACTCCATATTCTTCGCCTAATTTGTAAGGAACATACTTATTAATAGTTGCTTCTGCAACTATTTTTGCTTCTCCATTTAATATTAATTTAACAGTATGTTCTTTTTCTATTGCTATTTCTTTTCCTTTTGCATTTACATATGTACCATCTATTCTAACTTTGCTTTCTTGTATAAAATTGTCTGCTGATACAATATCATCTTTTTTTGGAATTATTGGAAGTTCTATTAATATATTTGAATTTGTATCTAGTTGTTTTAAATATATTTTGTCTTCCTTAATCTCTTGAATGTATTCATTTTCAAATCCAGTTTTCACATTAAAGTTTGCACTAGAAAAACTAACTATTCCATTTTTTAGATAGCCAGCTTCTTTTACTTTAATATTTAAATACATTTTTGCATCTTCTGTATTTACGTCTGATACTATTTCTCTTTTTTCATTTGCAAAGTAAACATCAAATTCTACATTTTGATTACTTGTTGCAGTATCTCTTGCTTCTGTTGCATATGCTATTCCATACATTCCTAATGTTGATAGCTCTGCAAAAAATATTATAAATGTAAGAACTGATGCTAATAATTTTTTTGTAATTTTTTTCATAAAAACCTCCCAATAAAGATTAATATTTTATATATATAATTATGGTTCACCCATATTAATACACTATAATTTTATTATACTCAATTTTAATTTAATTTTCAAGAGTTTTCCGACTTTTTTCAACTCTTTATGTATAATAATAGACATTTTCATAGTTTCTATATATACATATACTATATTTTAGCATTTTTTATTTATTTTTCAACATATTTTTTACGCCCTTTCTCCCTTAATATGCTTAACACATTACGGAACTACATTTCACTCCTCTAATATTAAATTTATATTACAAATCATCGCTTTTTGGATGTTCTTTTTTGTAATTTTTTGTTGCTTTAGGGACACGCCCTTTTGCAGTCATTGTTATCGTTTTAATTCCATTTTGTAAGGCAACTTAATATTTTATTTTGTTA
>ULLE01031432.1_pt1 | contig 13411 bp, 10 predicted proteins | sample 1951331 | NCBI WGS metagenome assembly ULLE01 (sample SAMEA4835518, study PRJEB28245) | human gut metagenome | biome: gut microbiome; material: fecal sample | place: Denmark | collected 2008
CAACAGATATTCATCTGCAATCAGAACCGATAGCCTACCGTCAACAAGAAAGCCAGATTCTTGTTACTTTCGCCGGCAAAACTTTCCTTAATCATATTGGTAAATCCATACTGTCCGGTCAGGTTAATCAAATAATGGTCGTCCAGTTCAAACCCGACACCATACTGCAACCCCACAGCACAACGGTTCATCATGGGTTCATCATTCTTACCAACCTTTTTAAACAGTTTGGTGCCTACTTCTGCCCCACTCGCTTCGACGGTCATTTTTCCACCCAAGCCAAATCCTACGTACGGGCCCAAGTTTACCATAAAACGGTTTCCCTCTGTAATATTAAACTTTACTGCTGCCAGCAAAGGAATATCGAGATAAACCGGATTCATCTTCGTATCGACTCCTCCCTCACTCACCTTACAGCCCTTGCTGGTAAAATTCAATCCAGACTGGAAAGACCACATCTCATTAAAAGCATAATCCATACCGACTCCCACCGTATAACCCACTTTCATATCTGCCTCACTGTTGGTGATGTTTGCCATTGACATACCTCCATGGATGTCAAATCTTGCTTGAGAATAACCCGTAACGGCCAGCAAGCCCAATAACAAAGTCAATAATGTTTTCTTCATAGCCAAAAATCTTTAAAGTTAAGTTTCTGTCTCCCTCGAAACAAATTCATTTATTTAAAGAAACATGGAGACTCGCCATTCGGCCATGTTTCCATTCACCAAACTCTAAACCTTTCTATATATAAGAAACAAGTGTTCCTTTTTGTTCATTTTCACTAAAAACAGACCAGAAAATAAACAAAAAGGAACACTTCTATTTTTTTACACTCCTACGCTTTACAACTTAATCTTCTTTGATACCGATTTCGATTCATTGTGCAGACGGTCGAGTGCGGTCACCACATAACGGTACTTCGTCTTTCCGTCTTCATACGGCAGCTTGTAGAATTCATCGTGTGTGATGGCCACAATGTGAGACGGATCATTCAAATTCACCTTTTCCTTCTTATCGAAACGATATACCACATAATGATAAGCCTTGTCCATTTCTGTCTTGGCTTTCGGGGCAGTCCAGAACAGGATGTAACCGTCTGCCGTCCATACCGGTTTCAGCTTGCGCACCTTTCCGGGAGCCTTGTCGTCCATGAACGGTGAAGTTGGAAGCAGGGCTGGATACTTGTGGTATTCCTTCACCAGCATATCGCGGTAATGACCTTTGTTTTCCACTACAGCAGCCGCATACCACTGACAACTTCCCTGAACGGTGGACAAAGAACGCTGCAAATTGTACTTGGCAGGAATCTGGCTCTGGTTCGGATTCATCAAATCAGCCTTGGATACCGTACGCACCACATCCTGACCAATATACAACGGACGGGCAGCCGCATGACGTGCCCACCAGCGAATCAAGGTCTCATAATCGGCCGCCGGATGACCGATTTCCCAGTAAATCTGCGGAATATTGTAATCTACCCAGCCGTTGTTCACCCACAACAGCACATCGGCATACAAGTCATCGTAGTTCTGCAATCCGTTGGTGTCACTTCCGTTCGGGTCGTTTTTCCGGTTCCGGTAAATACCAAACGGAGATACCCCGAACTTCACCCACGGCTTACATTCGCGCACCGTCTCATGAATCTCCTTAATCAGCACGTTCACATTATCTCGGCGCCAGTCAGCCCGACGGGTAAATCCGCGGCCATACGCCGCAAAACTGATATTATCCGGAAAATCCTCTCCCGGATTCGGGTACGGATAGAAGTAGTCGTCCATGTGAATGGCATCCACATCGTAACGGCTCACAATGTCGCGTACAATCTTGCAGATATATTTTCTGGATTCCGGCAGTCCCGGGTCAAAATACAACTGTCCGGCATACTGTACGAACCATTCCGGATGCTGGTTATAAGGATGCATCGGCGACAATGCCCCTGTCCCTTTCGTCTTGGCCCGATACGGATTGATCCACGCATGCAGCTCCATGTTCCGCTTGTGACATTCCTCAATCATGAATTGCAACGGGTCCCACATGGGCGAAGGGGCCTTTCCCTGCACACCTGTCAAAAAACGGCTCCACGGCTCGTAAGGTGACTTATACAAGGCATCCGCCTCTGCTCTCACCTGGAAAATGATGGCATTGATACCCGCTTTCTGCAAATTGTCCAGCTGGCTTACCAACACTTTTTTCATCTTCTCCGTAGGCATTCCCTGGAATTGTCCGTTCACACACTGTATCCATGCTCCGCGGAACTCCCGTTTGGGATAACGCACCTGCGCATGCAAGCTGCCTGCCCACAAGCTTCCCAACAGGACAAACAGCATCAATAGTTTAGTCTTCATATCTGTAAATTTTATCATATTCTTTTCCTTTCTTCAAACAATAGTCCAATTAAGTCGCAAAGATACAGAAAGGTAAGAGAAGGACCAAACCAAAAGCGCGCTTTTGAACGTAGCAGTTTCTATTCTGTCTGAAGACCGATGACAAGTTCTCCATTCCCCCACGGCAAACAAAATTCCAAACAGGTAAAGTATACTACAGCCCTCTTTTAAATTAAGAATTATTCACATAAATGTGATTTGTCTATCCGAACATGAATGAAACTACAATAAGCAAGCAAAACAGAAAAGTATCCATACCGGAAGAACTGAAACATTTCCAAGCATAATCAAGCCTTCAACAGGAGAATCAGAACAAACAATAAGATACCACAGACGTTCACCCTCAACTACCTGAAACAGAGATTCCTCACACAAACATTCATTCTCAATTCAAAATAATACATGTATATTTGGAGAGTAATCACTACACTTAAATGACCTTTAAATGAAACTCACAACTCATTTTATAAACAAGACACATGAAAAATAACCGAATCTTAATTACCGCAGGCTTGCTTCTGATCAGCACAACCATGCTTTACGGGCAATCAAAAACCGTTTGGCTTGACGACCTGGATTTAACGGCTGTCACACAAGGTAATGGAGTAGCCATGAAAAACAAATCTGTAGACGGGAAAACCCTTACCATCGGAGGACAGACCTTCGAACGTGGAGTAGGTACTCATTCCGTCAGCGAACTGGCCATCCAACTGAATGGAAAAGCCACTTTATTCACAGCTCACGTAGGAATGGATGATGAAATTCTGGCCCATAAACCTTCCGCTGAGTTCATTGTTATTGGCGACGGCAAACAATTATGGTCCAGTGGCATCATGACTGCCGGAGATGCCGCCAAACCTTGTTCCGTATCGCTGGAAGGAATAAAAATGCTGGAACTGATTGTAGGTGAAGGAAATGATAACAATTATTACGACCATGCCGACTGGGCCGATGCAAAAATCCAATCCACGGGCCCCGAAAGTTTCCCAACCATAAAGTTTATCGCCACAGAGCCCTATATACTGACTCCCCCGGCTCCGGCTACTCCAAGGATAAACAATGCCTCTGTATTCGGAGTCCGTCCAGGCTCCCCCTTCCAGTTTCAGGTAGCCGTTACAGGCGACCGTCCCATGAAGTTCTCTGCCCAAGGCCTTCCCAAAGGACTGGAAATAAATCCGGAGACAGGCCTCATCACCGGAAAGCTGGATAAATCAGGCACATATAAAGTAACACTGAAAGCACAGAATTCCAAAGGAAAAGCCGAACAGACCTTCCAAATCAAGTGCGGCGACCGAATCGCCCTCACTCCACCCATGGGATGGAACAGCTGGAATTGTTTCGGACATGAAGTATCAGCTGAAAAAGTGAAGAAAGCTGCCGAAGCCATGGTAAAAAGCGGATTAATCAACTATGGATGGACTTATATAAACATAGACGATTCATGGCAGCATCACCGTGACCCCAACGACCCTACCCGGGGAGGCAAACTGCGCAACGAACAGGGTTACATTATCCCCAACGCACAATTCCCTGACATGAAAGGACTGACAGATTACATACACTCACTTGGATTGAAAACGGGCATTTATTCCTCACCCGGGCCCTGGACCTGTGGAGGCTGTGCCGGAAGTTTCGGTTATGAAAAACAAGATGCAGAGCAGTACGCCCGATGGGGAATTGATTACCTGAAATACGACTGGTGCAGCTATGGAGGCGTACTTGACCGCAATCTGGACACCGACCCCTACAGTGTCTCTTCTTTGGCTTTCCAAGGAGGAGGAGACTCCCTCGTAGGCAGAAAGCCCTTCAAAATCATGGGAGATTATTTACGGCAGCAACCCAGAGACATCGTCTATAACTTATGCCAGTATGGCATGGGAGACGTATGGAAATGGGGAGACTCCGTAGGCGGACAAAGCTGGCGTACGACCAACGACATTACCGACACCTGGGCAAGCGTAAAAAACATCGCTCTCTCCCAAGACCGTTCTGCAGCCTGGTCCAAACCTGGAAACTGGAACGATCCGGATATGCTGGTCCTCGGTATTGTAGGTTGGGGAAATCCACATCAAACCAAACTGAAGCCCGACGAACAATATCTTCATTTCAGTCTTTGGAGCCTGTTTTCCGCTCCTCTCTTAATAGGATGCGATTTGGAGAAACTGGATGACTTCACATTCAACCTGCTGACAAACAATGAAGTCATAGCCATTGATCAGGATCCTCTTGGCAAACAAGCCACGTGTGTATATCAAATTGGAGAACTGCGAATTTACGTAAAAGAACTGGCCGACGGAGGAAAAGCGGTCGGTTTCTGTAACTTCGACCGGGAAAAAGCAGACATTTCTTTCCATGAGTTTGACAAATTGGGCATCACCGGTACACAAACAGTACGCGACCTCTGGCGACAAAAGGACATCAAGACACTCGATACCCGCCAGGAATCCCTTTCACTTCATGTTCCAGCCCATGGAGTATTACTCTATAAATTCAAACCCGCCCACAAATAAATTTTTAGCATCGAAAGAGACTGTTTCATTTTTCCGAAACGGTCTCTTTTTTATTTTTACCACTGATAACCACCGTATCATTCAGTACGCATGACAACGGTTTATCATGAATTTCTATTTCTTGGCGTTCTTTTCTGCTATCTCTCACTCCTTTTTCTTGTATAACTCCACTCCCACCACATAATAATGTGGCACATTCGACAATATCATTCCATTCTTATTATTCCCGTCAATTTCTCTTTCCCCGCAAAAACGCATAAATCCGTATTGTTCATCTACCCATCCAGAGCCGTATAAGATTAAAGGTATGTTCAGACTGTCTGCATCCGGATTATTCCGTAAAATATAAGGTCTGTCTTCGTAAAAATACACCTTATCCTTCCCTAACGGATGCAACTTCAATGCCACATTTGTAGTCATCACATTAGGAATTTTAATGGTTAGCAAAGTAGTAGAGTCATTTCTGCCTGTCAGAAATAAAGACAAATCTGTAATTTTATCCCTCACCTCTGCGTCCTCCGGCAAATCCTTGTCGCTCCAGAAATCTTTCAAAAGCTCCTTATTTTTCCCCATCCGGAACTGCTCGACACGTTTGGGAACTTTTCCTTTTTCATGTTCCTCCACATATACCTGTACTTCATAGGTATCTACCAGAAACGGCCTCAGATCAAAATGGAACATCTTTACATGCATCACATTCAGTACATCTACAATATCCTCCACACCAATTTGTTTTGCATTTACCTTTAATGAATCTTGTGCATATAGTCCCGCGGACAAACAAAGGCAAATAAATACCAGCCCTACTCCCTTTTTCATTGTATTATATTTTTAGAAGGTAACAATCTAATAGCGTCTTACGTTCTTTCCTATAGTTTCAATATCACTTTAACTATATGAACTCTCACAAATATAGGCATTAATATTTTAAAAGAAGATTCCCCCTATATAAAAAAATGGACCTCAGGACAAATTCTCTGTTTCACACTGTGGGATACAAAAACCACAGTGGGGAATATATATTTCACAGTGTGGTACACAAATTCCACACTGTGGAACAGAGAACTTATCAGAGTATTTTACAGAAAATATCAAAGAGTTCCGAAGGTAAATATTGAGCCTTCACATAAAGAGTAAAGAGTTATCGTCCCGGCATGATGGTAGGATTGCCCCCTTGGTTTTTAAATTTAACGCTTCTTACTATTTCATACAGAATGCCTCCCACGTCCAAACCTATCTTGGTCTTATTGAACTTATAGTAAGGTATTGCTATAGGGCGGGTATCCCAACTTTTTCTCATGGGATCATACATTCTTTCAGCACCCACTTCCACTCCCCAATGATCGTTGAACTCATAGCTGATTGTCCCTCCGTAACGATTCATGTAAAACCCGTAGGCACTTGTGGGAGTGTATGTTCCAAAGGCCCTGATACTCAGCTTGTCGGTTGGCCTGTAGATGAGGGCTCCAGTCGCACCGAAAGCCTGACCTGTACTGAATGGGAAATTATACTTTGTAGCATTCACTCCTCCCTGAATTTCCCAAAAGTCGTTTATATCATATCGGTACATCAGTGAAGCTTCGTTGATTCTTCCAATTCCGGGCAATGTAGATTGTGAACCATAGCCGTACAGATTCGGAGCAATCATTCCGTTTGTGCTATAATCGCCGTAGAACATCGGAGAAGGATTTGTGTAATAAGGCATATAAAATGGGCGACGATACCTTATTTCCTGAATCTCCATTTGAGGAATATCCGTTTCTGACTTTATTTCCGGCATTTCTTCTTTTACAGCGAATGGGTTCACCGTAGGATTTTCACTCCCTACATATTCATTCGACATTGTCTTCAGACTATCTTTCTTCAGTCCGGAGATATTTTCCTGAGCATATACACTGCCTGTAATGCAGTATAATACTGTAATTAAAAAAATCCTGATGCTCATACCGTTGGCTATGTTAGTGAACACAAATATAAAAACATCTTGTAAAACAGATGATTAGAAAGTATCTATTTTACTTAAACAAATTAAATTCAGCGAACAGATCTTGTCAATATCCTTTCCTTGCTCACGGGTTATGTACCTTGAGAAACTATAGTTTACCAGAAACTTCACGGATTGAAAATTTGAGATAGACTAAAAATCATAAGGAATACACTCACTTTTTATCTTTCTTAAAAATTGGTCTTATATATTTCTTGAAGATTTTGCCCACTTCAATGGGTGTGGAATTATTCAGCATATCGTACATTCTGCCCGTAGAAGGTCTAAGGGTATGTCCGTAATCTGTCTGAATCTTTTTACTCAGGTCCGGACCCTCATTCATAATGAGTTCCGGAGGACGGCCTTCCATGGTTACATCATATACAGGGTCCTCTCCCCGCTTTGTCCAGATGGAATAAGGACACATACGGATATATCCCTTCGGTTTCCTCACCATAAAGGTATCTGTCAAACTTCGGGGGATACCTCTTTCGAATGGATTGTCCACTTCCATCCATTTCTTTTCCAGCGGAGCTTCCAGGGGCTTGTTATAATGCTCCATATTCTCTGGAAGGAAGTCAAACTGAATGTGCTTTATCGCTTCCTCATTCAGTTTGATTTCCTTGTCTTCCTTTTGCTGGCCCATTGCCGGTATCACTCCCAGCAAAAAGGAATTCAAAACCATATAGCGTTGGATACTGTTCATTCATCTTTTCTATTGATTACCCATATTCAATCGCGACATTTCACTTTCAGCCGCACTCTGGTTGTTCATTGTCCGTTCAGTACGGAAACGGTAGGTAATTGTAAAACCGATTTTCCGCGTATCATCCTTTCCGACACTGTACATGATAATATCATTCAGACGGGCTGAAGCACGTGTATTGTTCTTGTTGAAGATGTCGTACCCATCCAGCGAAAGTTGAAGCCTGTCATTCAGGAACGATTTCTTCAGGCTCAGGTTGAAGGAGGTATAACTCTTCGATTCGTACAACTGATAATATCCTTTGGACCCATAATTAAAATCGGCAGACAACAGGAATCCGGAAGGAAGTGTGAAACTGTTGTTGAAGTTCAACATCACCAACGGGCGTCCTGCTTTCAGGGTAGTTCCATCCGGGCCGGGGTAATGGAAGAAGGTCTTCATGCAGGTCAGCGTGAGGGAAGGCATCCACCACTTCACAGGATATTGCACATTGACCATACCCGTCAGATTGTGCATTTTATCGAAATTATCCGTGTAGCTGACCGTCACCGCCGAGTTCCCCGGCATACTGTAGAAAGCCGTAACCAGCGGATCACGGGTAAGGGTATAATTCAAATTCAGGAACAGAAACTTATAAAACAGCATATAGTTCAGGTCGTGAGTCAGGGCCTGCTTCAGATAAAGATTTCCTTTCTGATAGGTAAACCGGTCTGTGTACACCGCATTGTCGTTCATCACATCAAACGGCGGACGTTCCGTATGAATGGAGTAAGTAAGGGACTGTTGCAACTTCTCCGTATTATAACCCAGCGATACAGAGGGCAGTAGATTGTGATAAGTCTGGTCCTGGCTTTTGTTCTCATGGGTTTCTTTCAGGTCACTCCGTATCTGTTCGTAGCGCAAGCCTGCCCCCAACGACAGGTTCTTCCAGGTATAATCGTATGACAGGTAGACCGAATTCTTCATCTCCGTATTACGTGTACGGCCATTATTCAACGCACGGACATATTCTATATAGTCGGTTCCGCTGGTGTGGCTGAAATCGTAACCGAGGCTGAAAGTTCCCGCCTTCTCCGTTTCATACGACAAAGAGAACTTGGCCGCAAACAAATCCCAGTCTGCCTTGCGGTAATAGTCCATAGAGGTTTCCGAGCGGTCACTTTCCCATTCACGGATATTCCCCTGGCTACGGTCGGTCTTATGAAGATAATCACCATATGCATTCATTCTCCACCCGTTCTCCCAGTCGTTTGTATAATACAGATTAAGATGGTTGCTCACCGACTTGTCACCCACCTCACTGAGATTCCTGATGAAGGTAGAAACTCCTTTGTCCGGTATCATGGAAAGAGTATCGTTCGAGAAGGTGTTGCCCTGACTGTATTTGCCTTCATATTTCAACCCGATTTCCGATTCCGGCGAAAAATGATAAGAGACCCCTCCCGTGTAGGCATGGCTTTCTTGAAAGATCCGCTTCCGGTTCAGGTTGGTCAGGTTCCAGACAGTATCACTTTGGGTCTGCTGGTAGATGTCAAGATCCGAATCCTTCTTTCCACGGTTATAATTGTAGGAGAGAAAGAAATCCCAGTTCTTATAGTTGTAACTTCCGTTCATCTGATAATTCTGACTGAAATGCGTTCCCTGCAACAGGTTCCCCTTGACATTAAAGGCCAGTCCTTCCCCCAGCCGTTTGGTCTTGATTTCAATCACCGCCCGCTGCTCCGAATGATAGCGCACGCCTGTATTCGTAACCAGCTTGACAGATTGAATCTGGTCGATAGCCAGATTATCCAGTTCGGTCCGGTCTGTCACCTCCCTGCCGTTGAGATAATAGGTGGGCGTTCCCTTCCCGATTACTTCAATGTCGCTGCCCCGCTGCTGTATGCCCGGTATCTTACAAAGCAGGTCATTCAGTGTGGTTTCTTTGGCGAGAATCGTATTCGGCACATCGGCTATGAGGCCATCCCGGTCCAGCTTGAATGGCTTTTTGTATGCGGTCACCTCCACTCCTTCCAGTTCCGTCTGTGCCACTTCCATCCGCACCACAGGCAAAGTAAGATTCGCGTTGATTTGAATATTTTTATACAGTGTCTTATAACCGAGATAAGAATAGCGGATAATATAATCGCCCCCAACGAGCGATGTGCTGTATACCCCGCAAGAATCGGATACCGCTCCGCTGACAAGGGTGCTGTCCGACTGGTTCAGGAATGCCACATTCACCTTCGGCATCACTGCATTCTCTGAGTCCATGATTTTTCCTTTGACAGCATACTGGCTGTAAGCCGGCAGCAAAACCAAACAGGCTATTATAGCTAAAAATAGTTTTTTCATGAATAAAATCGCTGCTAAATTTTCATCCCACACGTAAGATAGTATTTCCAGAACAGTTTCCAAAAGTAGATATTATCTACGGAATGCCAGTCCACCCGTCTCCTAAATAATCCTTTCAGCAAGCGATTAATGTTTAATGAATCACAAAAACTATTATTATTCTCCCTAAAAATAATACGTCAACGAAGCCACAAACGTCCTGAACTTGGTATCGGGATTATTCTGATAAGTCTTTGTCATGCCCCAATCGTATCCTATGGCTACCTGCACATGGCGGGCTATCTCCACTCCGGCACGAAAGCCCACTCCCCAGTCGAAGCGGGGCATCGTTCCGTCCTTAAACACATTAGAAGAAACTGTTTTGACGACTTCCGGCTCTCCCAAATTGCTGCTTATCTGCTTCATTTGACCGAACAGACCGACATTGAAGTGAGGGCCGGCATCTAAAAACAGACTGACATTCTTCCCGACCTTCAGTTTATAACCTAAGTGAATGGGAATATGAAGATAGTAAGGCGTACTGTCATATTCATAAGTATTTTCGTTCATCACATAATAATAAGGGCTTTTCCAGCCGTAGGAGGAAAACATAAGTCCCATATCCACATACAACCCTTTCGCCGCCTCACGGAAGGCATATTCCCCTTTCAATCCGGCATGAAAACCGGATTTAGGCATGTTTTCCTTGGTGGAGTGATAATTATATCCTCCTGAAAGTCCGTACCTGAATTCCTGTGCCTGCACCGAGGCAAACAACGACGCGCATATTGCCAGCGTAAGTAAAAATCTTGTCTTCATAATCTTATGGTTTTAAATCAATTATCATTCTTTTTCTTTCGGAGAGCTTATCCAATCGCTTTCGTACACATTGCATCCTCCTAAAAGTCCGATGCCGTTTTCCACATTGGTATAATGGCTGCGGATAGGAGCCAACCCATATTTTCCCAAATCATTGTTTTGGATACGATTGAGCGCCTGCAGGTAAGTGTACATTTCTTTCGACAGCTTGTACAAATAGATTTTATACGCGATGGTTACCTTTTGCTTTTCACCTTCATAACCAGGATCGTAATATGTACCCACCTTCAGCGTATAACTCTTCCCGTCTATCTTGCTGTCATCCCAACAATACAGATAGCGGTAATACTCTTTCGAAATATCGAACACATCATCAAATCCGGTCTTTTCTGAAAGCAACGGTTCCTTTTCCAAATCAAGATCTACAGGCATATACTGTATGGTATCCCGCATTTCGGGGCTCACATACACCGTCTTTTTCTTCTTAATGACTCTCATCCCATAATAATCCTCCGTACCGGCCGTATCGGTGAAAGAGACGCGAAACTGTATGCTCCTGCCATAATTGCCGTCTGTCAGCACCACCTCCAGTTTATCCAATGGAAAGGCCTTCGGTATCACCGTTTGTGCCTTGGCGAGCGGCAAATCGGGATAAGAGACTTCCATCTCGATACGGTCGCCGTCTTTCAACCTGCCCAACACATAATACGACTGAGCCGGAAGCAACTCGGTAGCTGTTTCCGTGTAATTTATCGCTTTCTCCTCTCCGTTCAGCTTGAACAACAGCGTAGGCTTTCCGTCTGTACTCGCCTCCTTGCGATAAATCGGCCTGCTCCGGGCCACCTGTATCAAGGTTGTATCACTCCCCGTAAAAGGCATGCAAAAAAGCACGACCTTGCTCTCGGCATCCATTTCTCTCAGACTGAAGTCGTGTGTACACGACTGGCATATAAAGAATCCTAAGAGGATAAACCACATTCTGTATCTCATACGAATTTAAAATTTAAGAGTGTAACTGAAGGACGGTATGACAGGAAACACTCCGTGGGCTTTTCCCACAAACGTACCGTCCGGATTTTGCTGTACGGTGGCATAGAGCGGGTTCATCCGGCAATACGCATTATACAGACTGACATTCCAGATGCGCTCGAAACCTCTTTTCGTGGTTTTGCGGAAGTTAATCCCTACATCCAACCTGTGATAGGCCGGAAGGGAGACATTGTTGGGCCTCTCGTACACCAGCATCCCTTCATTTGTCCTTTCCACTCCCGGTAGGACAGGAGCATCCACCTGCTGCGATGGAAGGGTGATGCGGTTCCCACTCCGATAGTTCCACGAGGCGTATGCATCAATCCGGTCACTGAACTTATACGAGATAGAGACCGAGAATTTATGCCGGTTGTCGAACTTGTCGGGATACCATACGGGATAGAAATCCGGGAAATACCGCTTGCTCCACGACAAGGTGTAGGAGGCATCAACCGAGGTTCTCCCATTGCTGTAACTGACATCGGTCTCCATCCCGTAGGCTTTCCCTTTTCCGGTTCTCACCTCGTTCTCCCACCGGTCTGCCGCCGGGTTAAGCATGCCACTGCTGCCGTCATATTCTATCAAGTTGTCCATAGTTTTATAAAATCCCTCCAGACTCCACCGGATGCCATACGGCAGTTTGCCGTAGACTCCTGCGGCCCATTGCCGCGATTTCATCGGCGTAATGTGTGCGGTAGAAGGCACCCAATAGTCAGTAGGCAGGTTCAGGTAAGTAGCCGAAAGCTGGTGCATGAACTGGCTCATCTCCGTGTACGAAACCTTCAGACTGGCTTTATCACACAGTCTAAGGTTGATTGCCGCACGCGGCTCTATCGAATGATATTTCGTGCCCGATATGCCAAACAGCGTGTAATGTATCCCTCCATTCAGTTTCACGCGTTTACCTACCGACAGGTCATCTTCTGCATAAAGCGTGAATTCATTGCTCTTGTACCGGCTGGTAATTTGGTCTGTCAGCGCGTTTGGAGAAGCATCGTCGTACTTGGAATAATAATTCTGGGGCACAAAAAGATGGTGCATATAGTTGGAGCCGAAACGGATATGATTCCAAGCATTCGGACGATAGTCAAACTCCATCCGGTAACCGAAATCATGGATGGTGGAATGATTGCGCTGCTCTTTTACGATGGCTCCCTTCAATCCTTCAATATACCCCAACTGTTCTTCACTCAGGTAATCGAATTTCGACTGATTATGGGTATAAACCCCGGTAATATTGGCAAACATTTTGTGCGAGAAAATGTATTTCCAGTTGACGGATGCGGTGAAGTTTCCCCATTGCAGACTGAACTTGTCTACATTGGTCGGCTCCGGGTCAAACAGGTATTCTTTATGCCTGAACTTGAAAAGGTCATTCCCCGAATAAAGGCTGATATCCGCACGACTTTTTTCCGAAAAGATATGGGTCACCTTTGCATTCAGGTCATGAAACGCATACCGCAGATTCTGCTTATTCCGACGACTGGAGTTTATGATAGCAAGAGCCGGAGCCGTGAGCAAGTCCATCCACGTACGGCGCAGGGCCACATTGAACGAAGTACGATTCTTCACAATCGGTCCTTCAAACTGTATTCTGCCTTCTAAAAGTCCCAGCGTGAAACTGCCCCGGTACTCCTTCATATTTCCGTCATTGGTACGTACA
>ULLE01021045.1_pt1 | contig 13353 bp, 9 predicted proteins | sample 1951331 | NCBI WGS metagenome assembly ULLE01 (sample SAMEA4835518, study PRJEB28245) | human gut metagenome | biome: gut microbiome; material: fecal sample | place: Denmark | collected 2008
CCAGCAATGGGAAAAGGGCACGCTACGTATGGGTTCGCCCAACTTCGAGATACTGGAAACAAGCGAAGATGCTGCTTTGCTGAAACCCGGACAAACCCGTCCTACCGTAACCCGCTGCAAGCTGATGGAATACAGCATGGTGGACATCGGCGGAAACGACGACAACATCCGGCTCTCATACGAGGGGCGGGAAATCAGGCTGGATGCAGGAGGCGGATGCGACCTGCCGCTGTTGAAGGAAAGCTTTAATGAAAACCAAACATTACAGACAATGAACGAACAACTGAAAACCATCGCCCTGATGCTGGGGCTGGCGGACACCGCCACACTGCAGGAAGTGCAGAAACAGATTAACGTATTGCTCGGCTACCAGGCGGCCAACACATCCCTTCGTACCGAGAAAGAAAAACTGGAAAAGGAACTTGACACCTTACGACTGGCAGGTATTACGTCGCTGGTGGAGGATGCCGTGACTGCCGGAAAGATTGAATCCGGGAAGAAAGCTCACTTTATCGAGCTGGGAAAGAAAATCGGACAGGAAAGCCTGAAACTGACCTTAGAAGCCATGCACGGCACGGTCAAGCCGTCGATGGTGTTGAACCGAAGCACTGACCGGACGGCAACCGGCGAATGGAAGAAACTGAGCGAAGTCCCGGAAGAGGAACTGAAACTGATGCGCAAGGACGACCCGCAGCAGTACCGCAGGCTGTACAAGGCAGAATACGGTGTGGACTGTCCGGAACTTAACTGATTGTTGAACACAAATTAAAACACGAACATGAGAAAAGAAATCGTAAAATTCGTAACCGGCACACTGGTGAATGTGCTGATGAGTATCGTTATCCTGGCTTGCCTTGGAATTCCGAACGCAGGATTCTGGGGGCTGATTGTAGGAGTGGTGCTTCCTATTGCACTGGGTAAATTTCTTCCGAAAGGTGCAGCACTGGAAGGTGTCTATACAGAAGTCTGGACGGGCGAGCTGGTGAAGCAGCTTCGCGGAGGAATGACCGCCTCATTCCTGGATGGTGTGTCCGATTATTCGGCTGCGGTGAACAACGAAGTGGTACACCTGGTAGATGTGGGCGGCGACCCGGACGTACTTATCAACAACACGACGTATCCCATTGCCGCACAGGAACTGGAGGACGGGGATATCGCACTAGGCCTTGACAAGTTCCAGACCAAAAAGACAGCCGTATCGGACGACCAGCTCTTTGCTATCTCTTACGACAAGATGGGAAGCGTGATTGAGCGTCACGGTGATGCCATTACCATCGCAAAATTCAAGAAAGCGGCCCATGCGCTGGCTCCGAACAGCAACACGGCGAAAACACCGGTAGTGCCTACTTCCGGCGATCTGGATAACGGACGAAAGAAATGTACCCGCAAGGATATTATCGCGCTGAAACGCAAGCTGGATGCCTTGCAGGTTCCCACCGCAGGCCGCCGGCTGGTGCTCTGCTCTGATCACGTAAACGACCTGCTGGAAGACGACCAGAAGTTCCGTGACCAGTATTACAACTACACAACCGGAAAGATTGCCAACATGTACGGATTCGAGGTGTACGAATTTGAGAACTGTCCGTACTTCACCAAGGAAGGCACAAAAGTTCCGTTTAAGAATTCGCCTTCGGGCACTGACCATCAGGCATCCTTCTGCTTCTACACCAAGCGTGTGTTCCGTGCGCAGGGTAGCACCAAGATGTATTACCGCGACGCACAGACCAACCCGGACTACCAGCAGAACGAAGTGAACTTCCGTCACTACTACATCGTACTTCCGAAAAAGATGGAGGCTATCGGTGCCATCTACAGTTATGACGGTTCTACTGCACAGACATCCGACCAAAGCGGAGAGCCTGACAAGAACTGGGCTGAGACCAGACGCGAAGCTGAAGCCGCTAAAATGGCCATGGCTATGTCTGAAGGAGGAGAGAATGGCGTGAGCGGACTGGAAGAAAAGTTACAGGAAGACCCTGCAGCCGGTGAGGAACTTGAAGCATAAGGGGGACTGAAGGATGAAACACTTTACAATGGGTGAACTTTGTGCAAGCACCACCGCCGACGCTCATGGAATCAAGAATACACCGCCTCTTCAGGAGGCGGGTAATCTGAAAGCCCTGTCCGACAACGTGCTTGACCCGCTCCGCGAATGGTACGGAAAACCGATTACTGTCAATTCAGGGTACCGCTGTCCGCAACTGAACCGGCTAGTGGGAGGTGCGGCAAGCAGCCAGCATCTGAAAGGAGAAGCTGCTGACATTACAGCAGGAAGCAAGGAAGATAACCGGAAACTCTTTGAGTACATCCGTGAGAATCTGCCTTTCGACCAACTGATTGATGAAAAGAATTTTTCGTGGGTGCATGTGTCTTACAAACGCGATGGAAATAACCGGAAACAGACATTGAAACTTTAAAAACAAACCGGCCATGAGCGATACAATCAGGGAAATTATACAATGGCTGTTCGCTGGCGGAGGGCTGTTGGCCCTGATTGAGCTATGGCGGACACGCCGGAAAAATAAGGCAGCATCGCAAAAGGACGTGGAGTCATATTTCCAAACCATGTATGAAGCGAACGGTAAAACGATGATCGGCCTTCAGCATAAAATTGACGAATTACAGAACTTAACCATCAGACAGGATGAACGCATATTTAAATTGGAACGCATTACGCGCCGGGCTGCTGTGTGCCGTTATTGGGGCAGTTGTCCTCTCCGTTCAGAGCTGCAAAAGTACAAGCAGTTTACAGGAGAACCGGACAGCCGTCCGAAAGGACAGTCTGACGCAGACCGCAACGAAGGTGACTGCTTACGAACCGGTCCCGATGACACAGACGAGTCTGGCACTGGATGCCGACCGCCTCCTGCTTCTTCCTACATTTCCTGAAGGTGTCGGTCTCACTGCGCACGATGGCCGTTTGTCTCTCCGTGCGGAGAGTGACGGGAAAGGTGGTGTGAACATCACAGCGCAGCATGAAGGTGAAGAGCGAAAAGTGATTCAGGAAGAGAAAACCACTTCAAACCGTATCCGTGATGAAGCGGAAAGTCAACTGGAAGAAGTGAAGGAAAAACACCCCGGCTTTCTATCATGGATGGGAGGAACAATCATTGCGGGGCTATTACTTTTCCTTATTTGGAAACTGATTAGAAAATATTTAAGCAAACATTAAAAACGACAAGATTATGGCAGATACAAGCAACGGACTGATGTACGGAGTGGCGAAAGTGACATTCAAGGCTGCGGGAGCAGAAGGACAGGAAAAGACGTTGGGCTGGCTGGATGAAAACGGGATGCAGCCTGCGGGAAATGCTCCTACCTTTATGGATGTGATGGCCGCACAGGTAACAGACGGGCCGGTAGACAGCATCATGACCAATCCGGGAAGCGATGCGTTCACAATGAACCTTATCCAGCTGAATGCGCAGAGTATGGTGGATGTGTTCGGTGGAAAAGCGGAAGCTGACGGTTCTTATACACCACCGACAAAGATGGTAGCCAATGGCGTACTGACTATCACTATGCATTCAGGCCACAGTTTCCGTGTATTCAACTCCCGATTGAGCCGTAACGGATGGCAGAATGGTATCAACATGCAGAATGTGCTGGCAATGGGTATCCGTGTGGATATGCTGAAACCGACCGACGGCAAGGAAAGACGTTACCGCATCTATCCTCCCGGAGTAACCCCGGATGAGAGTGATTCAACCGCAGACGCAGCAGGATAAATATGAAGGCACAGGATATAGAACTGCTGGCAGGCATCTCTCTCAGTGACGGGGGAATCAGCCTGCCGCTTCATACGGTACTTCGGAAACGTCCGTTCCGCATTACGATGAAGACACCTACCACCCGGAGCCTGATACGAATCAGCAAGCGTTATCTCCGGATCGGGGTGACTCCTGAAGAATATGACGCATACGACCTGGACCAGCGTATCCGGTTTGTCTTCCTGCATGGAAAGGATATCAGCCGGATGGTGGCATACGGAATTATTCGAGGCCCGGTACTGGGAAGGTTACTAAACCGCCCGGTGGCATGGATGCTTCGGGAACTGATGACGCCCGACGAACTTTCATCCGCCTGGCGACAAATACTGAACAGTACATCTACCACGTCTTTCGGGATTATTATCGCATCGGCAGCAGCTCTGAACAAGATGCAGCCCTTAGCGAGCCGGACCGGGAGCGCAAACGACAAGAGGAGTTAAAGAAGGGACATACGGAACCTTCGCATAGCCTTTTCGGCGTAGTAGGTCAGCTGGCCACTGAAACGGGTTGGAGCATTGGCTACATTCTGGACAAAGTGAATGTAGTTACCCTACAGCTCATGATGGCAGACATGCCTCACTGGGTTCCTCCGAAGAAACCGGACTTGATGCAGCAAATCCGTGAAATGGAGGAACGTGAGAAAAAAAGAAACAGTCACACATACAAAAAAAATACGAACACGACAAAGGGAATGAACCCGATGGAGTTCTTTACCAATTATGCGGTAAAGGACTGATTATTCATCATTATAAATTGGAATCATGGCAGTACCCGTTGAACTGGAAATATTCATGAAAGACTTGACCAAGGCCGGATTACAGAGCGTGGGCAAGAATGTGGATGATGTGGAGAATCAGACTATGAAACTGATTGAAGCATTGAAGCAGGTACGTGCCGAACAGATCAAGCAGCTTGAAGCGAACAAGCAAGCCGGAAAAAGCTACACGCAGGAAGCGGCCAACGTACAGGCCTTGACCGGTCAAATTAACGGATTGAAGGCCGGTCTGAAAGACTTGCAGAAAACGAAGGAAGAAACCGCAAAAACGCAGACCATTGACATTGACACCGAAGCCGTAACTCGTAAGACCAACAACCTGAAGATGCAGTTCAGTCAGGTGGCAAGAGAACTGCCATCCTTAGCAATGGGGCCGCAGATGTTTATTCTGGCTATCTCCAACAACCTCCCGATGTTAGCGGATGCCATTGCGGATGTACGCAAACAGAATGAACTTTTGGCGGCATCGGGTCAGAAGAGCGTGCCGGTATGGAAGCAGCTGGGAAAAGCATTGTTTTCCCCACAGACAGCCTTAATCGCTTTAATTTCATTAGGAATTGTATATGGAAAGGAAATTGGTAATTGGGTTAAGAACCTTGGTAAAGCCAAAAAAGAACTTTCCGAAACGCAAAAACTACAAGAACAACTTAACAGTGCAAGAAGAAAGGGAGGTGAATCAGCTGCAGAAGAATCAGCTAAACTTAAGATATTATATACTGCTACGCAAGATTCCACAAAATCTATGAGAGAAAGGAACAAAGCGGTGGATGAATTGCAGAAGATGTATCCTGATTACTTCGGGAAGCTGAGCAATGAAGCGATTCTGGCCGGAAATGCGGCTTCAGCTTACGATGAACTAACCAAAGCAATTATCCGTAAGGGACAGGCACAGGCTGCTGAAGATATAGTGTCTGATTATTCGAAGAAAAACTTCCAGTTGCAGCGTGGCATCAATGCGGACACAAATTGGACAAATCAAAACAAGGCCGCATACGAAGCTGCATTGAAGGAACGCGATAAAATGTGGGAAAATTATCGTAAAGTAAACCAAGGAAGTGCAATTGTAGATAGTGCTGCAAAATCATGGATCAGTAATACAGCAGAAGGGAAACTGATTGAAGAATATGAGCGGCGCATGTCAAACATAAAGAAGTATTCTGATGAAATTGCAAAAAACAATAAAATAGTAGAAGGTGTAGTCAAACAGATAGACACATCCGCTTATACCACTGATTTTTCAGGGACTAAAACAGGAACTGGAACAAACAAAGAAAAAACAGACTATGCCTCCCAGCTGGCTGATGCCCGCGTAAAAGCACAGCAGACTACAGAAAAACTCCGCATCCAGATTATGCAGGAAGGTATTGCAAAGCGGATGGCACTGGCAAAACAGGAATACGATGACAGCATTGCCGACATCGACAAGCAGGAACGAGATACGCTGGACAAGATGAACCAGGCACGCAAGCAAGGTGACAACATTCCTCAGAGCCAATACGACGATGTAAAGAATACGGCAAATACAAACCGCGTGCTTGCCGAACAGGTGTACAACGAAAAGATATATCAGATTGAACAGGAATATCGCGACAAGGCCACGCAGAGCCTTATCGACTACAATAAACAATACGGAACGTATCATGAGAAGCGTCTGGCCATTGCAATGGATTACGCCCGGAAAATTTCCGCTGCGGAAACAGAAGGAGAGGCCGACGTATTGACTCGTGAACGTGACGACAAGCTGGCCAGCCTGGACTTCGAGGAAATGAAGAAAGGGATGGACTGGGACAAGATTTTCGGTGACATGGAGCGTGTGTCTACTGATACGCTGGAAAGTCTCCGAGAGAAACTGAAACAATACCTGGAAGGAATAGGCGATGACATCAGCCCCGAATCTTACAAGGAGGTAATGGATGCTTTCAATAATATAGATTCCGAGCTGGCCGACCGTTCCCCGTTCGAAACAATGAAGAAGGGGTACGAAGATTACAAGTCTGCGATGGAGGAAGTACGTTCTGCTCAGAACCTTCTTCAACAAGCACAGATGGGTGGAAGCGTAATTGTAGAGGAATACGATGAAGAAACCGGTGAACTTACACGTAAGCTGATTACTCAGGCAGAAGCGGAGGAAAGACTTCGTGCTGCCCAGGATAAACGATACAGTGCCCAGAAGAGTCTGACGGATGCGGCCCATTCCATCGGACAGAAAGGAATGGCAATCGTCAATGCCGGAAACGACATAGTGGATATGTTAGGAAACTTTGGCGTAAAAGTTCCGGAAGCGGTGAGTGAGACATTGAACGGAGTCAGTCAGGTAATGAGTGGACTGGAAAGCATAAACCTTACAAATCCATTTACAGCAATATCTGGTGTAACTAAAGTACTTACTGGAGTAGGGAACACCATAGCCGGACTGTTTGGTTTCGGCGGGGCGGATTATTCCGGCTATGAAAATATGAAGTCGAAGTATGAGGGACTGATTACAATCTGGGATGATCTTATATCAAAAAAGCAGGAATACATTGACATTGACTACGGTACAGAAGCACAGAAAGCAGCCGAGGAAGCGAAGAAATTAGTAGACGTACAGATTGAACGTCAGCGCCAGCTGATGAACGCACTTTCGGGAAGCGGAGCCAGCATCGGAAGTCATTCACTCGGATACCGGGTAAATCGTGAGATGAGTGCGCAGGACTGGAGAAGACTTTCGCAGCTTACGGGGGCAAATATACAGGGATTTGGCGACGTGATTAATTTGGACGCAGACGTCATCGGTAAGGTACTTCAGGACGAAAAGTTTGTGTCTGTCCTGACGGCAGTCAACTCTGAGTTTGTGACCTACATTCAGAACATAGACAAGTATAGCGAACAGTTGAAGGAAATTGCCGAACAGGAAAAAGAAGCATTTACCGGAGTCAGCTTTGACGAATTCCGTGACAGCTTTGTGAGCATGCTGTCGGATCTGGACGCTACCAACCAGGATTTTGCAGACAATTTCGAAAAATACCTTCAGAACGCTATATTCTCCTCAATGGTTGCTGATAAGTATAAAGACAGAATCCAGAGTTTGTATGACTCATGGGCGAAAGAAGCGGCAGATGGAGATAAGGTGTATGTTGGAAAAGGTATGTTTGGACTACGTCCTTACATTGAAAAAAACAAAGGTCTTGACGAAAAAGAAGCTGAAATGCTACGCAATCAATATCAGAGTATTGTAGACGATATGCTCGCCGAACGAGAACAGATAATGAATGCTTTCGGATGGTCTTCATCTGCGGATTCCGGAAGCAGCCAGTCTCCCAGCAGCGGTGCGCTGACCACCATGAGCCAGGACAGCATATCCACCTTTGAAGGAATAGGACGAAACATGCAGACGCATCTGGCCAATACAGACAAGTTTGTGCAGGAAATCCGCAATACACAGAAACAGGATAGCCAGACACTGGCCACCATAGCCGGTCACACGGCACACCTGGTGGAGATACACGAGATATTGAGTGATATGAAATTGAACGGTATAACACTGAAATGATATGGACCTGACAGGATACCTAACAATTAACGGAACGGACGTATGGACGGAATACGGTGCTTTCCTGGGAGAAACGGAAGAAGGCGGACACGTGAACATGGACGCTCTGCTTCGCATGCCTTCGGCCAAAGATATTACCACTGTCGACTTCCGGGAACGGGTAGGGGTAGAACTTCCTCAGAATCCAGACGTGAAACTGAGCAGCATCGAGCGTACCTTGCAATTCTGGCTGCGTGGAACCACCGCAGCCGACCGCTTAGACAAATATCAGCGTATAATGACGCTCATCACGTCGGGTATGCTTGCCATCGCCGTAAAGGATTACCGAACTTACAATATGGTGTATCAGGATATGCCGTCAGATCCATCATGGTACGAAAGCTACGAAGGAGACCGCTTCTATGTGCTGTTTTCAGTGAAATTTCTGGAACCGCAACCTTCGATTTAGGGATTGATTAAACACTGATTAAATGGAACTGAAAATATACGATAAAGCCAACAACCTCCGACTGACAGCCAGCCCGAACTCTTCTTCCAGTGTCACGGAAGAAATAGGTGGAGAATGCAGCGTATCTGCATCCTTCACCCATACTGCATACGTGCCTCTGGATGTGGATGACTACATAGAACTGGAAGGCGTGCGCTATAAGGTAAAATCCCGTTATCGTCCGAAACAAAAGAACACACAGACTTACGAATACAGCGTGAAGTTCTATGCACCGATACATGATGCGGAAGATACACTGATGCTGTTCCAGGAGGGTGGAACCACTTCTGAATTCAGTTACGACGGTGGGCCGCGCGAACACCTGCAGTTGTGGATAGACAATATGAACCGCCGTGCCGGTGGAAATCTGTGGAGCATCGGAACGGTTATTACCGCCGAAAACAAGGTGATTGATTACCGGAATGTGAAGTGCTGGGATGCGGCTTTCGGCAGCAACGGCATCGCCGCCACATTTGATACGGAAATGTGGGCAGACGGTTATGTGATTAATCTCTGCAAAGCTGAACGTGGGGAAGTGGTGGAGCTTGGCTACCTTCAGGGACTTACCAATCTGGCACAGGAAGATAACGGGGAAGTGAAATTCTTTACCCGTCTGTTCCCGTTGGGCAGCACACGCAATATTGATGCGACAAAGTACGGATATTCCCGTCTGCAACTTCCAAGCCGGGAAATATATGTGGACAAGAACGTAGACTTGTACGGAGTGAAGGAAGAAACGGAAGAAGCTGCGTTTGCTGAGATATATCCTCAGTATGTGGGTACGGTTTCGTCGGTTCGTACGGAAGAGAAAACCAGTGAGGAAGGACGGAAGTACACCGTATATTACTTCAAGGACAACGGCATGAACTGGAATCCGAAAGACTACGAGATTCCGGATTTGGACTATATGCTACAGTTCCAGACTGGCGAGCTGGCAGGACGTGGAACTGACGGTTCTTTCCAGGCTGCATGGCATGAAGATACACGGGAATGGGAAATCATCAACGTATATCCGGATGATACGACTCAGATTCCTGGAGACGTGATTATACCGAATCCGGGCGACAAGTATATACCATGGAACTTCGCCATGCCGCAGGAATACATCACCGCAGCGGAACAGGCATACAAGCAGGCAGTAGATGATTTTCTGAATACTTACAGCTTTGACCCGAACAAATACACCGGAACTACTGACAGGAACTACATAGAAAAGAATAATACACCGCTCCGCATCGGGTGGAACGTGCGTCTGCTGTCAGAACAGTATTTCGGTTCTACCGGAGGATACAAGGATACACGTATTACCAAGGTGCAGCGCAAGTTGAACGACTTGTGCCAGGCTACTATTACCTGCTCGGATGAAGTTGGTACGGGATGGAAATCCTCGGTGGATAACTCGCTGAACTCGCTACGGTATGAGGTGGCCAGACAGGCGGAACAGACGATGATTGATATACTAAGAACCGGAGACAGTCGTACACCCTCCAACAATAATGTATTCTCAGCATTACGTTCGCTCTCCACCTTATTGCGTAAGGATATTCCGGACAGCACTAAGCATCTTTTATCGCTGCTTGGCGGTGCGATATTCGGAAAGGATGGTTTCGCTGAAGGACTGACAGGATTTGGAGCGAAGATTGGGGCAGATGGACGAGGCGAAATGCGCAGCCTGAAAGTATGGGAAGAGCTGATTGTTCCGCTGCTTGTATATAATCGCGTGGACATAGTTATCGGTGACAAGTGGCGCTCACCGGGTGCCGGTGTGATTGAATCTGTCACTCCTGATACGGATGCGGAAGGGAATCTATTACCCTCCGGTACGGCTACATTGAAGCTGGAAGATGGAGAAATTGGTGCCATCGCGGTGGACGACATGAACATGGGTATCTGGCATTTCGGCGATGAACGAGATGCTACGGAAGACAGTGACGACGGAATCGGTAACTTCAACTTCGCAGGGTTCACGACCGCCTACTGGCGTATTACGGAGATACAGGACAAGGATAACAAGACGTTCCGTTATGTGCTCCGTGACGGATACAACGTGCATCCGCAGCCTCAGATGAAGTTCTCATGCCGGGGTAACTTTACGAACGAAAAGAGACAGACTTCCGTGTACGAGACCCGTACCTATACACGTATGCTATGGAAACAGAACGATTGGGAAATAGGAAAACGAAACATAGCTTTACAGTACGGTGACCTTAGTAACCTGAACATTTTCGGAATAAATGCTACGGGATATGCGTTCTACGGAAACTCATTATACTTCACCGGAACCGTTACCCAGATTCGAGAAGACGGAACGCCGGTAATGGTGGCCAACGACCGCACGGACTGGTCACCTGGAGACTTCGCCGCGTACTACGACCGTGTGAGCTACGAAGGTGGGCTTTGGCTTTGCCTCGCAAAGGAAGGTACAAACACAATTCCATCCAAGGACGATCCGGCGTGGTTACTACAGGTAAAGTCCGGAGACAGTATCAAGTCGTACAGAAGATGGAAGAGCTCGGAGACTCCTTATGCTTACGGAAGTATTGTGCCGTTTGCCGACCGTGTGTTTATGGCCGCTACGGAAACAAGCAATCCGCCTTTTCCTCTTGTTACTGACAACGAAGGGAACTATATCGTGGTTACGGAAGATGGCGGAAATACATATCATTACATTATAGCTGAATACACGCAGAGTGAGGACTGGACGCTGCTGCTGGATATATCGGGTATTACCAATGGCGCCGACGGTGACAGTCTGTACGTACGGTATTCCTCCGACAAAACAAACTGGCACGATACATTCCAGGAAGGCGATATATGGATGCAACAGAAGCTTGGTGATGGGGCCTGGAGCGATGCCATGCGTATCGTAGGTGAAGCTGGTGCAGATGGTAAGGATGCGCAGTATCAGGAATTCCAGTTTGCAGTCAATACCTCTCTTACCGTTGCCCCAACAACCGGATGGCAGGACGCGCCACCGGCAGTTGGAACAGGACAATATCTTTGGATGCGTACAGGAGTTGTGGTTCCCCCTGCTACCGTTCCTTCCAACTGGGTAGCCGTTAGAATAGGAGGAGAAAAAGGTGAGTCAGGTACGAGTGTCAAGAACGGAGGAAGATGGCGTACTGGTCTTGTCGTCGATGCAATGACACTGGTCACAATGGGAGGAAAGACTTTTCTTTCTAAGGTAAGAACTTCCAATCCTCCTATGTGGACGGTGCTGGACAGCTACGGTAACAGAATTATGAAGTCTGACGGTGGGTACATTCTCACCGGAGAAATGAATACAGACGAATACGAGCTTATCGTGGAGAACGGTGCGGACGGTAAGGACGCGGTGACATACGAATACATCTACCAGCGTACGACCTCGCAATCGTCTCCTGCTACTCCTTCTACGGCTCAATATGAAGGATATGTACCTTCCGGCTGGTCTGCTACCTCACAGGGAGTGAGTGACCTGTACCCTTACGAATGGCGATGTGAACGAAAACGTAGTTCGGCTGGTATATGGAGCGACTGGAGCAGTCCTTCGCTGGTATCCAGTTACGGAAAACAAGGGCTACAGGGTTGTGTAGTAAGAGACTCGGAATGGACAACCGGTGTGCAGTACCGTAATGACAGCGCACTGACGACCAATACCGGAGTAAGATATATTGACGTGGTACTGGTGCGAAATGACGGAACGACAACCGGCTGGGATGCCTACCAGTGCAAGAAGACACACGTGTCATCTTCTTCCATCACATATACCAATACAGAATACTGGGATAAGTTTGATACGAATGTAGGAGCAATTTTTACGTCGCTAATTATTGCAAAAAATGCGAAGATAAATTTCCTTTCAGGAAACCAGCTAACGATACAAAAATCAGACGGCACTATAACAGCAGGACTTAGTGGCAGTGAATCAGGAGGAAAAGTTCGGATATGGGCTGGGTCTAAAACGCCTGATGACGCTCCGTTCAGAGTTGATGAAAATGGAGAAACATGGCAAACGAATGCACATGTCACAGGTGAAATAAATGCTACAAGCGGGTCATTCCAAAATGTAAACATAAGCGGTTCATTAAGAACACCGTGGAAGACACTGATATACGAGCCGATATACATATCATCTGGAATTGATGTATGGGGATTTAACGGTTCTGCAATTTCTGATGACAAGATTATTATATCGTCAATATATAATAATTCAGAACTGTTACTGGCTTGGGGAGATAATGCAGATGGTAGGACTGTTTATCTGTATATAAAGACAAACTTTTCTATTACAGTTAAAGTACCTTCAGGAAAATTCATGATAATGGGAAATATTAAGTATTCAGGAAATTCTACAGTGACTTTTGCAGGGAACTCAATTTACATACTACAAGGATTCGCAGATTTTTGGATTGTATCAACCTATTATAATAACCTACCAAGTTGATTTTGTTACTAAGTATTAACTATTAAATTAAGAATATATGGAAACAGTAGATTTAACAAAGGCTGCCGGATTCCAGGCAGTAGATTCAGAAGGTAATGTGTTAGGAACAGTCAGCATGGACCAGCTGACAGACAGCATCGCATCGAAGCTGGCCACGGAACTTTCCACGCAGAACTCAGAAACGCCAGTAATGCGTACAATGTCAGCAGCAACTACAATGGCCGCAACAACCTCGACCGGAAGTGATAAAATGGAGAATGCTTTCACTGAGACTACCGATCCGGCTTATGTGCGTGTTATCGACAAGTCAGGTAACTCCGCAAAGCAGGGAATTGCCAGCCTCGCATCAGTTGTGGGAGGACT
>ULLE01005201.1_pt1 | contig 13264 bp, 13 predicted proteins | sample 1951331 | NCBI WGS metagenome assembly ULLE01 (sample SAMEA4835518, study PRJEB28245) | human gut metagenome | biome: gut microbiome; material: fecal sample | place: Denmark | collected 2008
TGGCGAGGTGATGGAGCTGGCTCGTCGGCATGACTCGCAGATACTGTCTTACCGGGAGACACAGGTTCTCCGATTGATAGCTAAGGGCATGATGAGCAAGGACATTGCCATCCTGCTTTCCATCAGCATCAATACGGTGAGCCGGCATCGGCAGGAGATTCTGCGGAAACTTCAGGTGAAGAGTTCCATAGAGGCTTGTCGGGTGGCGAAGGAGCTGGGAATTATGTAAAGTGCTTGTGATTTATATCAGACAATGTACAGCTTTTCGGTGAATAGGTATTCTATTCTCCGAAAATATTCGGCGAATAAGCGCTTTATTCTCCGAAAAATTATTATCTGGTTCCTGAAGTGTCTTGAAAAGGCATTGGATTCGACACGAGAAACATTGGCTGCTGTGTTGGAAAAAGCCAGGTTTTGGGAGTATTTTAGGGATATAGAATTCAATGTGCGGCAACGTAAACTGATAAACATGCTATTTGATGGTTTTTTGGGTAAACTTACTTCTAGTAAATGGGCTAAAATTGCTAAATGTTCGCCGGATACGGCTTTAAATGATATAAACGATTTGATTGCAAAAGGTGTGTTAGTAAAGAATAGTGAGGGAGGTAGAAGTACAAATTATTCTTTAGCAAGGTTACATTGTACAGATGAAATATAGGAATGATAAGAAAATATGATTGAATGATGCAAGGAACGGAGTAAATTCGTAAATTTGATATCCGAAATTTGCGGCAAGATGTTCAAGTTAACACTAAACCTAAATAATAAGAAATGAAAAAAATGCTGATTCTATCGGTGCTGCTTGCATGCGGCCCGGCCTGCTTTTCACAGCAGGTAGAGAAATTCCCTTTGGGAGATTATGAGGAACTGACGGATACGAAGCCTCACGACGGGGTGGAAGTATGGAACAAGATGAAGGCTCCGGTCCAGTTCTGTTGGGGTACGACGGATGTGCGTTACAAGAAACTGGATGTGCCGGATGCGAAGCAGACCGGTACGCTCCGCCTGAAGGCCTGGAAAGGCGAGCGGGTGAACGCACAGGCAGTGTTGTGGACACAGAAAGACCTAGAAGGGGCGGAAATGACCGTCAGTGAGTTGAAGAACGGGAGTTCGGTGATTCCGGCTTCGGCAGTACGGACTCATTTTGTGCGTTACGTGATGACCGATGAATTGAATAAGGACGGAAGCGGTGGATGCGGTGTCCGTGAGAATAAGGCGGAGTGGGATTCTTCGATGGTAGCCGATGTGCTCGATATCGTACGAGTGCGGGAAGTAAAAGCGCGCACCACGCAGCCGGTGTGGCTGAACGTATGGGTGCCTGCGGAGGCAAGACCGGGAAAATATAAAGGTACGCTGACTGTTTTCGGAAAGAATTTTGAGGCAATGAAACTGCCGTTTGAGATTGAGGTGGTGAACCGCACGTTGCCGGCTCCCAAGGACTGGGTGTTCCATTTGGATTTGTGGCAGAATCCGTATGCCGTGGCGCGATATTATCAGGTGCCGTTGTGGAGCAAGGCACATTTTGATGCCATGCGTCCCATCATGAAGATGCTGGCCAATGCGGGGCAGCGTTCCATTACTGCCAGTATCATGGAGAAGCCTTGGGCCGGGCAGACGGAGGACGCTTATCATAGCATGATTTTCCGGATGAAGAAGCTGGACGGCACGTGGGTGTACGACTATACGGTGTTCGACAAGTGGGTGGAGTTCATGATGAACGAAGTGGGCATCAAGGACTTGATCAGCTGCTACACGATGATTCCGTGGGCGTTGAGCTTTGACTATTTAGACCAGGCTACCAATCAGGTACAGTTTATCAAGGCTGCACCGGGAGATAAAGCATACGCAGAATACTGGGGCACCTTCCTGAAAGATTTCGCTCGTCACCTGCGTGAAAAGGGTTGGTTTGAAAAGACGGCTATCTCTATGGACGAGCGTCCGATGGAAGCCATGCAGGAGGCTATCAAGGTAATTAAGTCGGCCGATCCGGAATTCAAGATTACGCTGGCCGGAAACTATCACGAAGAGATTCAGGGCGATTTGTATTACCTCAGCATTCCTTACGGAAATCAGTTCCCGGCAGAGGTGAAAGCGGAACGCGAACGTAAGGGACAAATCAGTACGGTGTACACTTGCTGTACGGAGGCGTTCCCGAATACATTTACTTTCTCAGCACCGGCGGAAGCCGCATGGACGGCGCTGCATGCGGTGGCAGGCGGATACGACGGTTATCTGCGTTGGGCGGTGAACAGCTGGCCGATGGACCCGTTGCGCGACTCCCGTTTCCGTACATGGGCAGCCGGGGATACGTACAGCATCTATCCGGGTCCGCGCAGCAGTATCCGTTTTGAACGGCTGGTAGAGGGCTTGCAGGATTGCGAGAAAATCTATGTGCTGCGGAAGGAACTGGAAGCCAAGGGGGCTATCGGAAAACTGAAGAAATTGAACGCCAAGCTGTCGGAATTTACGCCGGAAGGTTGGATTAAGACGAATAAGAAATCGCCTGCCTTGATGGTGAAAGAAATGAATGCGTTGCTGAATGAGATGTAACCACAGGCGATAAGTCGCCATAAAAAAAGTCCGGTCGAAAAGGCCGGACTTTTTTATTTATATAATAAAAATAGTTAGAAAATTATTTCTTGGTGCTCGGGTTGTAGCGTGCGTTCAAGCCGTCTACAATTTCCTGTGTGATATCCAGTGATTTGTCAGCATACAGCAGGTTGTCCAACTGGGTGTTGCTGATAATCAGGCTGTAGCCTTTCTTCTGGTTGTATACTTTCAAGAATGAATTGATAGAGTCGCGGAGCTGCAGGCTGTTCTTCTGGTTTTCTGCCTGAAGGTCTGCATAAAGCTTTTCCTGCAACTGCTGCAGGTCACGCTGTTTCTGCAACAGACGGGCATTTTCCTGTTCTGCACGTTCGCGGCTGGCAAATCCGTTGTTTTCCAATTTGCGCTGGAACTCTCTCATTTCCCCGTCCAGTTCCTTTGCTTTTTCATTCAGAGTGGTACGGATGTTTTCTTCTTTCTGAATCATCAGTTCGTTCAGGTCGTTCCAGAAGCGGTATTTTGTCAGCAGGGAATCTACCTCTACATAAGCAATTTTCATATTGGTACCTGCTACTGCCGGAGTAGCTGTCTCAGTGGAAGTTCCCTTCTTTTCTGTACATTGTGTAAACAGGAGTACTACGGCAAGCGCCAGAAGTCCTTTCAAAACATTCATTTTTTTCATAATGATAGTGATATCGTTTTTTTTAGTTAATTATTAGCGTTTATTCTGCTTCGGTATGAACTGACTGTCTTTCCGGAATGGCATGAGGATTGAGGTGCTGGGCCTCACGGTCTTGTGACTGTACACACCCGATTCCTCTTTTGCGCATAGCCTTGCTGCCGCTTACATGGGTATTTGGAAAGCGTCCGTTTTTCTTGAAAATTATTTTTACCGATAATAGCGCTATGCAGATAGCAACTATTAACAAAGTTATCAGAAGAGTCTTGAGCATTTCTATTAATTTTGTGCTGCAAAGATATAGTTTTTGTCATGATTCCTCGGGCTTTTGTCTTTAAAAATGCCTTTTATGCAGGGGAATTTGTCTGATTTAACTTTTGTTTGCATACAATTTTTAATCGTTTTATAGAAATACTTTTATGGAAAAGAAAGATTTACAGCCGGCATCGGTATTCCATTATTTTGAGGAAATCTGTCGTGTGCCGCGTCCTTCAAAAAAAGAAGAGAAGATTCGGAAGTTCCTGGTGGATTTTGCTCAGGCACAAGGGTTGGAACATAAGGTGGATGAAGCAGGCAATGTGTTGATCTGTAAACCGGCTACGGCGGGTATGGAACGCCTGAAGAAGGTGGTGTTGCAGTCGCACATGGACATGGTGTGTGAGAAAAACAACCAGACCGTACATAATTTTGAAACAGACCCGATTGAAACGTATATCGACGGAGAATGGCTGAGAGCGAAAGGTACCACGCTGGGTGCGGACAACGGCATCGGAATGGCTACGGAACTGGCGGTACTGGCATCAAAGGATATCCAGCATGGACCGCTGGAATGTTTGTTTACCGTGGACGAGGAAACCGGACTGACTGGGGCATTTGCCTTGAAGGAAGGTTTCATGAGCGGGGACATCCTGATTAACCTGGATTCAGAAGATGAAGGAGAACTGTTTATCGGATGTGCCGGAGGAGCCGGTACTACGGCTGAATTCCCGTGCCCGATGACGGCGGCTCCGGAAGGTTATTTCTTCTTCAAGGTGACCATCAAGGGATTGACTGGCGGTCATTCAGGGGATGACATCAACAAGAACCGGGCCAATGCCAACAAGTTGCTCGACCGTTTCCTGGTGATTTTGATGAAACAGTATGATTTGCGTCTGAGCCTGATTGACGGAGGTAATTTGCACAATGCCATTCCGCGTGAGGCACATGCTGTGTGTGCGGTGCCTATGGCCGACAAGGAAAATGTTCGGGTAGCCCTGAATATGTTCCTGGCAGATGTAGAAAATGAGTTTTCGGTTACGGAACCGAACCTGGTCATGGAACTGGAATCGGAAACGCCTTGTGCGGAAGTGATGGAAAAAGAAGCGATGAAGCGCTTCCTGCTTTCATTGTATGCCGTACATCACGGAGTATATGCCATGAGTCAGGATATTGAGGGACTGGTGGAAACTTCTTCCAACTTAGCCTCTGTGAAGATGCGCGACGGCAAGATTGTGGTAGTAACCAGCCAGCGTAGCTCTATTCTTTCTTCTCGCGAGGATATGTCGCAGATGGTACGTGCGGCTTTTGAACTGGGTGGGGCAACTTGCGTCACTGGGGACGGTTATCCGGGCTGGAAACCGAATCCGTCGTCTGCTATCTTGAAAGTGGCAGTGGAGAGCTACAAACGTCTGTTTGGAGTGGAACCGAAGGTGAAGGCTATCCATGCGGGACTGGAATGTGGCTTGTTCCTGGAGAAATACCCGTCGTTGGATATGGTTTCTTTCGGACCGACTTTGCGTGGAGTACATTCACCCGACGAGCGTATGCTGATTCCTACGGTAGATAAGTTCTGGCGTCACTTGCTGGATGTGTTGGTTCATATTCCGGTTCGTGTATGAGAAAAATGATTTATAGTTTGCTGGGGATGGTGTGTGGCTTGTGGGCCACACCGCTCCTGGCACAGCAGACATTCCGGGTGATGGAATACAACGTGGAGAACTTGTTCGATTGCCGTCATGATTCGTTGAAGCAGGATACGGAGTTCTTGCCGGGTAGTGTACGGAATTGGACATATTCTCGTTTCCAGGACAAGTTGGATAAGATTGGAAAAGTGATTCTGGCAGCCGGGAAAGAGCAGGTGCCCGATTTGGTCGGTTTGTGTGAGGTGGAGAATGATTTCTGTCTGAAAAGTCTGACCCGTTATTCCTCTCTTCGGGAGGCGGGATATAAATATGTAATGACTTCTTCGCCGGATGAACGTGGCATTGATGTGGCGCTGTTGTATCAGCCTGCTTCGTTTCGTTTGCTGACTTCACAGAAAATTCGCATTCCTTCCGACTCGTTGGGAATGCGGCCTACACGGGATATCCTATATGCTTCGGGACGTGTGGCCAGCGGGGACACCTTGGATGTGTTTGTCTGTCATCTTCCCTCGCGGGTAGGAGGAGCCCAGAAAACAGACCCGTACCGTTTGTGGGTGGCTCGCAGGGTTCGCCAGGCAGCCGATTCGGTGATGGCTAAGCGCCAGAACCCCCGTTTGATTATTATGGGAGATTTCAATGATTATCCCGATGGAAAGTCGCTGCAGGAAGGACTGCGGGTATCTGTGCTGGATGAACATCCGGAACAGGGTGCCTTGTATAATCTGATGGAAAATCAGCCGGACGGGACTTACCGTTACAAAGGGGAGTGGGGCGTACTGGACCAGATGGTGGTAAACGGTGGTTTGCTGCAACCGGATGCACGTACCCGAACTTCAAAGGAAAAGGCTGCTATCCTGCGTTTCCCTTTCTTGTTGGAAGAAGACAATGTGTATGGAGGGGAGATGCCTTTCCGTACGTACAAAGGAAGACGGTATCATGGAGGATACAGTGACCATCTTCCGGTATTGCTGGAACTGACGGTGGAGGAATAAAATGAGAAAGGGTGACTTCAAGTCACCCTTTCTTCTTATTTATATTGTAAATGGAATTCCACTACTGCTTCTATTCCTTTTCTGAAAATATCGAGTGAGAAGTTTTCATTTGGAGAATGAATGGCATCGCTTTCCAGTCCGAATCCCATCAGGATGGTCTTGATGCCGAGTATCTGTTCGAAATCGCTGATGATAGGAATGCTTCCTCCACGGCGAACGGCCAGCGGTTTCTTGCCGAAGGCTTTTTCAAATCCTTTTTCGGCTGCCTGATAGGCTGGATGGTGGATGGGGCAGACATAGCCTTCACCGCCATGCATCGGAGTGACTTTTACCTGTACATAGTCGGGGGCCTGCTGGGTAAGATAGTCTACAAACAGCTGGGATATTTTTTCATGCTGCTGGTGGGGAACCAGACGGCTGGATACTTTGGCGTAGGCTTTGGAAGGCAATACGGTCTTGGAGCCTTCACCGGTGTATCCTCCCCAGATACCGCAGATATCGAATGACGGGCGGCAGCTGTTGCGTTCCAGCGTAGAATAGCCTTTTTCGCCTTTCAGGGCTTTCACGCCGATGGCTTCCATGTATTTCTTTTCATCGAACGGAATCTGGGCAATCATGGCGCGTTCGGCAGCCGGCACTTCTTCTACATCATCATAGAAATGAGGAATGGTAATACGTCCGTCGGCATCAATGACTTTGGAAAGCAAATCGCAAAGTACATTGATGGGGTTGGCTACGGCACCGCCGAAATGGCCGGAATGAAGGTCGCGGTTCGGACCGGTCACTTCAATTTCCCAGTAAGCCAGGCCTCTCAGTCCGGTGGTGAGGGAGGGAAGGTCTGCACCTAACATGCTGGTATCGGATACCAAGATGACATCGGCTTTCAGCAGTTCCTTGTGCGCTTTCAGGAAGGCATTCAGGCTGGGAGAACCGATTTCTTCTTCTCCTTCAAAGATGAATTTCACATTATGGTGAAGCAGGCCTTCGCGTACGAGGTATTCGAAGGCTTTGACTTGAATCATCGACTGTCCTTTGTCGTCGTCGGCTCCGCGAGCCCAGATATGTCCGTCGCGTACTTCCGGCTCAAAAGGTGGGGTTTTCCACAATTCCAACGGTTCGGCGGGCATCACGTCGTAGTGGGCATACACCAGTACGGTGGGGGCATCGGGATTGACACGTTTTTCGGCGTACACCAGCGGATGTCCTTCCGAAGGCATTACCATGGCTTCGTCGGCTCCTGCTTCGAGCAGCAATTGGCGCCAGCGTTCGGCACAGGCCAGCATGTCTTCCTTGTGTGCGGGCAGGGCACTGATGCTGGGGATACGGATGAGGCTGAACAGTTCGTCGAGGAACCGGGCTTCGTTTGCTTGTATGTATTGTTTGATTTCCATGAGGTTTTTATTTATAGATGGGTTGTCTTGTTAAGCAAGTAATAATCGAGGATGGTCATGGCTGCCATGGCTTCTACGATGGGGACTGCACGCGGCAGGACGCAAGGGTCGTGACGGCCTCGGGCTTTCAAGATGGTTTCATTGCCGTGGATGTCGACTGTGGGCTGTTCCATCAGTACGGTAGCGACCGGTTTAAAGGCCACCCGGAAGTAAATGTCCTGTCCGTTGCTGATACCTCCCTGGATGCCTCCGGAGCGGTTGGTGCGGAAGCCGATTTTGTCACCGTCGCGATAGAAAATATCGTTCTGCTGGCTGCCTTTCATTTCCATGTGTCCGAAGCCCTGTCCGTATTCAAATCCTTTGACGGCATTGATGCTGAGCATGGCATTGCCCAAAGCGGCATGCAGCTTGCCATAGACCGGCTGTCCCAGTCCGATGGGGCATCCCTGAATGACACAGCTGATGACGCCACCGATGGTATCACCTTCGCCCTTGGTCTTGTAAATGTAGTCTGCCATTTGCTGTGCCAGTTCCTGGTCGGGGCAGCGCACGGGGTTGTTTTCGATGGTGCTCAGGTCATACGCCGTGTAATCTTTGTCGAGCTTGAAGGTGCCCACCTGTGAGGTGAAGGCAGTAATGCGGATGCCTAACTGTTTCAGGGCCAGTTTAGCCAGTGCTCCTCCCACTACGCGGGTGATGGTTTCACGGGCAGACGAACGTCCGCCTCCCCGATGGTCACGTATGCCGTATTTCTGCGTATAGGTGAAATCGGCATGCGAAGGACGGAATACGTCTTTCATGTTGTCGTAATCGTTGGAATGCTGGTTGGTGTTCCATACGACAAATCCGATGGGGCATCCTGTCGATACGCCTTCGTAAATGCCGGAAAGGAATTCCACCTCATCGGCCTCTTTGCGGGCCGTGGTGATGGACGATTGTCCCGGTCGGCGACGGACCAGTTCCTGTTGAATGAAATCCATATCGATGGCGATGCCTGCGGGAAATCCGTCGATGACGCCGCCTATAGCTTTTCCGTGTGATTCACCGAAGCTGGTGAGACGGAAGATATTTCCAAAAGTGTTATTGTACATGGTTGTATAGTATAATTGTGATTGTAATCAGAATTTGCTTCCGGCACCTCCGCCGCCAAAGCTTCCTCCTCCGAAACTTCCGCCACCGAAGCCGCCTCCAAAGCCTCCGCCTCTTCCGAATCCGCCGCCAAAGAACGGTCCGCCTAGGAAAGGTCCTCCGTTGCCACCCCGATGGTGGAAATCGTCATCGTTCACTTTCCGCTGGACGTGGCGTACATGACCGCAATGGCTGCACAGGTAGGTCACTTCTTCAGTTCGTACACCTCCTACACGGGAAATGGTACGGACGGAGACTTGCTTCAGGGTATGTTTGTGGCAATTGGGGCATTTGTTCCGCTGGCGTACCGAATACCAAAGCAAGGCCGGCACCAGAATGAAACAGCATCCCAATACAAGGAAGAGCAGGAGGTTGTCGGATTCTCCTTCGGGAGGAGTGGGGGAACCGGAACTCTTGTCCAGTATCTGGCGTACAGCTTGCACGCCTGCCACCATCCCGGCATCCCAGTTACCTTTGCTCAGGTAAGGATTCATGTAGCGGGTTTGGATACGTTTGCAGATGGCATCGGGAAGGATACCTTCCAGACCGTATCCGGTGGCAAACTGGATGCACCGTTCCTCGGTGACCAGCAGGATGACCAGTCCGTTGTCTTTGCCTTTCTGGCCGACGCCGTTTTTTTCACCCAACTGGTAAGCGAAGTCAAAGCAGTCGCCTCCTTCTATCTGACGGACAGCCACGACCAAGGTCTGGATACCGGTCTTTTGCTCCAAGGCGAAAAGCGTGGTGTCCATGACGGCTACAGCTGCGTCGCTTAATATCCCATCGGGGTTGCTGACATACCGTGTCCGGTTCTGCAAATGTACAAGGGGAATATCTTCTACCTTGTAGCCTTCTGCTTGCAAGGGGCAGAGGGAGATAGTCAGCAGGAAGAATATTCCCAGTAAGAAATAACGTTTCATGTGTAAGCCCGGTTTAGAACTTAACTTCCGGAGCTTTCTCACTGCCTTCTTCGGCTTCGAAATAAGGACGTTTTTCAAATCCGAACAGGCCGGCTACGATGTTTTTCGGGAAACGGCGGATGCTCGTGTTATATTCGCGGGCCGTTTCATTGAATTTGCGACGTTCTACACTGATACGGTTTTCGGTTCCTTCCAGTTGGGCTTGCAGCTCCTTGAAGTTTTCATTGGCTTTCAACTCCGGATAGTTTTCTGTCACAGCAAGCAGACGGCTCAATGCACTGCCTACGGCACCTTGGGCTTTTTGATAAGCTTCAATCTTTTCCGGAGTCAGGTCGTCGATGTCGATGGTCATCTGGGTAGCTTTGGCTCTGGCGGAAACTACGGCATCGAAGGTTTCTTTTTCATGAGCAGCATATCCCTTGACAGTGTTGACCAAGTTCGGAATCAGGTCGGAACGGCGCTGGTATTGGTTTTCTACATTGCTCCATGCAGTGCCTACGGTTTCTTCCTGAGTCACTAAAGAGTTATACGAGGTAACGCAGTAAATAACGATGACAGCGACTACTGCGATAAGAATAATCCATGTTTTTTTCATATGGGTTAATGATGTTTTATGATTAGTTTCAATGGCAAACATACATAAAAATCTCTTTTTTTGCCTATCTTTGCACAATAATTTTGATAAGTTGTAATATTATATATGAAGAATATCCGAAACTTTTGCATTATTGCACACATTGACCACGGGAAGTCCACTTTGGCCGACCGCTTGCTGGAATATACGCAGACCATCAAGATTACGGAAGGACAGATGCTGGATGATATGGATTTGGAACGCGAGCGTGGTATTACTATCAAGAGCCACGCCATTCAGATGGAGTATACTTATAAAGGTGAAAAATACATTCTGAACCTGATTGATACTCCGGGGCATGTGGACTTCTCTTACGAAGTGTCTCGTTCCATTGCGGCGTGTGAAGGTGCCTTGCTGGTAGTGGATGCTTCGCAGGGTGTGCAGGCACAGACCATTTCAAACTTGTATATGGCGTTGGAACATGACTTGGAAATCATTCCGGTGATGAATAAATGTGATATGGCCAGTGCGATGCCGGAAGAAGTGGAGGATGAGATTGTCGACTTGCTGGGATGCAAGCGCGAAGAGATTATCCGTGCTTCCGGTAAGACGGGATTGGGAGTGGAAGAAATCTTGCAGGCCGTCATCGAGCGGATTCCGGCTCCTCAGGGAGATGAGAGTGCTCCGTTGCAAGCGTTGATTTTCGACTCTGTCTTCAATTCCTTCCGAGGTATTATCGCATATTTCAAGGTGGAGAACGGTATCATCCGGACCGGCGACAAGGTGAAATTCTTCAATACAGGAAAAGAATATGTGGCAGACGAAGTGGGTGTCTTGAAGATGGACATGGTGCCACGGAAAGAACTTCGTACCGGTGATGTAGGCTATATCATTTCGGGTATCAAGACCTCACGAGAAGTGAAGGTGGGTGATACCATTACGCATATCGACCGCCCGTGCGATAAGGCTATCGACGGATTTGAGGAAGTGAAACCGATGGTGTTTGCCGGGGTGTATCCGATAGAGGCGGAAGATTATGAGAATCTGCGTGCTTCATTGGAGAAACTTCAGTTGAACGATGCGTCTCTGACTTTCCAGCCGGAATCGTCTCTGGCATTGGGATTTGGTTTCCGATGCGGTTTCTTGGGATTGCTTCATATGGAGATTGTTCAGGAACGTCTGGACCGCGAGTTTGACATGAATGTCATTACTACGGTGCCGAACGTATCTTATATGGTATACGACAAGCAGGGTGGGGTGCAGGAAGTACATAATCCGGGCGGTATGCCGGATCCTACCTTGATTGATCACATTGAAGAACCTTATATTGACGCTTCCATCATTACTTCGACCGACTATATCGGTCCGATTATGACCCTTTGCTTGGGCAAACGTGGCGAGTTGGTAAAACAGGATTATATTTCCGGCAACCGTGTGGAACTGCATTACAAGATGCCGTTGGGAGAAATTGTGATTGATTTTTACGATAAACTGAAGAGTATCTCCAAGGGATATGCTTCGTTCGACTATCATCAGTCGGGTTTCCGTCCTTCCAAGCTGGTGAAACTGGATATTTTGCTGAATGGAGAATCAGTAGATGCGCTGTCTACCTTGACTCATTTTGACAATGCCTACGATTTGGGCCGTCGGATGTGTGAGAAATTGAAGGAACTGATACCTCGTCAGCAGTTCGAAATTGCCATTCAGGCAGCTATCGGTGCCAAGATTATTGCACGTGAAACCATCAAGGCAGTCCGCAAGGATGTAACGGCCAAATGTTACGGAGGTGACGTGAGCCGTAAGCGTAAGCTGTTGGAAAAACAGAAACGAGGGAAAAAACGTATGAAGCAGATTGGTACGGTAGAGGTGCCGCAGAAGGCGTTTTTAGCAGTGTTGAAGCTCGATTAATTGATTTTTGCATAGGAAAAGGCATCAAAAAGAAAGATTATCTTCTTTTTGATGCCTTTTTTATTTGTCGAATCGTAATTTTTTATGTAAAATATTGTGTAAAAAATTGTTGTATATACAAATTAAAGTCTTATATTTGTTGTCAAAATAAAAGATTTTTAAATAATTGATTAGCCTTAGGTCTTCTTGAATTGTTCTTTAAATCTATTATTTGAAATTCACTTTTTTGTTAACCTTCTTACTTTTTGAGTGAGACTGAAAGAGTAAGATTAAATGTAAGAGAAATGAAAAATCACACTCATTTTTCCGGTTCCGGTGAAGATATTTCAGAGGAACCAAGTGAAGAAGAACGGAGAAGAAAGATACTTTTCCGTCAATGTATGCATATCGTGGAAACATATGTAAGTTCTCATGTCCGAAATTCGGATGATGTCTCTAACCTACAACAAGAAGCCTTGTTGCGAATTTGTGAAGCTTTTTCTTTATCACACTATGATGAGCGTGGGCATTTTGAATCATGGGCATTGACTGTTACGATGAATGTGGTGCGTGATTTTTATCGTAGAAAGCAACGGTCTCCGGTAATGGTTTCTTCTGATAAAGATTTGATTGCCTTAATTGAAACGGAGGTCTCTCAATCCTCTAATCCTCTTCTGCTGGAAGCTTATTATGAAAAAGAGGAAAAAGCGGTTTTGGAACTTTCATTGGACGACCAAAGTTTGATTCACGATATTATCTATTATAAAATGAGTTTTCGTCAGGCAGGGGAAAAAAGGGGAATCAGCAAATCGGCTTGTTTCAAACATTATCAAAGAATTTTAGTTGAACTTCGAAGAAAGTTTATAGATGAGGGCATGGACTTAAAGTCGTTTGATGATAATTTGTAAAGTGAGAAGCATTCAGATGGATTTTTCTATCTGAATGCTTTTTTTCTTATTTATCGGATTTATTCTTTTAAAATCCAATGTTTTTGTACATTTGCACACGAAAACAATAAAAGAATATCATTATGTTAACATTGGATTGTATTTATCGGGCTTCATTTGCCTTGAAAAATGTAATACGAAGAACAGATTTGATTTATGCTCCTCAAATAAATCCTGAAAGCCAGATTTATTTGAAGCCGGAGAATCTGCAATATACCGGGTCTTTTAAATTGAGAGGGGCATGTTATAAGATATCTCGTCTGACAGATGAAGAAAAAGCAAAAGGTGTAATTGCCTG
>ULLE01009774.1_pt1 | contig 12878 bp, 8 predicted proteins | sample 1951331 | NCBI WGS metagenome assembly ULLE01 (sample SAMEA4835518, study PRJEB28245) | human gut metagenome | biome: gut microbiome; material: fecal sample | place: Denmark | collected 2008
CGGTGTGGACCGGGAGTGTGGATCGGCGGAACTGGGAATCTCTACCTTTTTGGCAGATTTTCGCTGTTTGGGTAGAGATTTACAATAAGCAAACCCGGGATTCTCTACCCTTTTCGGACGATTTCCGCTGTTTGGGTAGAGAAATTCGACCGGCGGCTACTGGGAATCTCTACCCTTTTCGGCAGTTTTTCGCTGTTTGGGTAGAGATTTCCAACCGGCGGCTCTTGGAATCTCTACCTTTTTCGGCCGATTCTCGCCTTTTGGGTAGAGATTTACATCCGGCGGCACTGGGATTCTCTACCTTTTTCGGCAGGTTTTCGCTGTTTGGGTAGAGATTTACAACCGGCGGCTACTGGATTCTCTACCTTTTTGGCTGATTTCCCGCTGTTTGGGTAGAGATTTCCAACCGGCGGCTACTGGAATCTCTACCCTTTTCGGCTGTTTTTCGCTGTTTGGGTAGAGATTTGCAGACGCCGTGGCGGAATGCACGGGTGTTGCATCCCACATCCCACGCATTTAATGACAGCAACCCACTCAATGCCTGCGCCTGCCCCATGTTGCATCCTACATCCCGCAAACTTTATGACATAAAAAAACTTTGGTTACACTTTTTAACTATGCGTAACCAAAGTTCTGTAATTTACTATTATTTTTCAACAAATGTAACAGGACATCCTAATCTGTAGTGACCTTTTATATATTCAGCGATTGTGTGTGAACAGTATACCGTTGTTGCCTCTGTATTGCTGTCCATATCATTGTTACCACACATGATTGCATCCAATTCGTATACCAGATTGGTTCCCGGTGCAAAAGTAATGCTGTCAAGATGATAGCAACTATAGAAAGTCCTTCTCAAGCCCTGCATCGTTGATGGGAGAATGACTTTTTTAACAATCTGATTGCTTCTAAATGTGTTAAGTGCAGCTACAACCGGTTTGCCATTGATAGTATCAGGTACGATAACCTCCCTGTCCGTTCCGATATACTTCAACAGACAATATCCCTTTGTCTTAATTCTGTTTTTAAAAGTATCGGCTATATCGATTGTCTCTCTTTCGCCTTTTTTGTTGATAGAATCGCTTGTGAGGACATCATCTGACTTACAATATACCCATGTGCCATCAGTTATTACACTGTAATGCTCATCAACATTATAAGTCCAGTCATAATATGACTCGTTGTTGCGGAGGCCTTCTTCAGTGTCATCTTCTTCATCAAAAAATTCCACATCGGAGAAAGTTTCTCTTACAGGTGTTTCAACTGCAGCTGCAAAAGTTTCTTTTGCGGTTTCTGCTTCTGAACTAACATCATCATATTTACCTGCTGATACCGGACCATCTTCTTTTTCAAGCTCTGTAACCTTTTCTTCTGCCGGTTCAGCGGTAACATCATCGATTTCTATTTCCTGAACTTCGTCCGAAAAATCTTCATCATTTAATACAAAATTATCTCTCACCGGTTCTGCATCAACCGGTTCTGCAATAAATTCCCTGTCAAGTTTCTTATCAGATATATCAACAGGCTCGTCTTTAACTGACTCCCTGCCAACAACCACTGACTCAAATACAAACGTATCATCAGGTTCTGTTTCCGGCTCCTCGGCTACATCCTGCACATCTGCTGTTTCCGGCTCCTCGGCTACATCCTGTACACCTGCTGTTTCCGGCTCCTCAGCTACATCCTGCACATCGGCTGTTTCCGGCTCCTCAGCTACATCTTGCACACCTGCTGTTTCCGGCTCCCTGACTACATCCTGCACACCTGCTACTTCCGGCTCCCTGACTACATCCTGCACACCTGCTGCTTCCGGCTCCTCAGCTACATCCTGTGCCTCTGTTACTTCCGGCTCCTCGGCTACATCCTGCACACCTGCTGTTTCCGGCTTCTCAGCTGCATCCTGCACATCTGCTGTTTCCGGTTCCTCGGCTGCTTCCGGCTCCCCGGCTGCATCCTGTGCCTCGGCAGGTTTCTCTACTTCTTCGTGCTTTGGTTTGAAATCCACGATAGGCTTTGCCTTGGATACTGACTGGAATTCCTCATCTTCTTCGTAAGAAATGTCTTCATCGTAAAAAGATGTGGCTTTGTCATTCTGTGGTTCGTTGTCCTCATCCACAAAAATGTCGTCCTCGTCTGCTACGCTTTTCTTAGCGTGGTGGGATTCGTTCTTACTAAAAAGCGGAAGTTTGACAAGTTCATCCTTCAGGAAACTGTTTAAACTCTGCTTTTTCTTCTTGCTCTTGCTGACTGCCACAATTGCTGTTGCAACTGCCGTAACTCCTAATACTATGGCACCGAAAGTACCAAATCCATGTTTGTCTTTATCTTTCATGTCTGACCCTCTCCGTTCAAATAGTCTCAAAATTAAGCTACCTCTATTATCGGATTTTTAGGGGGTATTTGTCAACTAAATTGAGTATTAAAATACCCTTTTTTCTTAAATTTTTTCATATAAATTATATAAGTGATAATAAGCGGTACGGCAGCACATACCCATGCAACCGGACCGGCAAAACATACACCGGAAAAACCTATCGCTTTTGGGAGCGTGTATGCGACTATAGACCTTGCTCCAAGTTCAAAAAATCCCGCAAGTAACGGCATTGTTGTCTTACCCATTGCCTGAAGAGCATTTCTGAAAATAAAAATCTGGAACAATGGGATATAGAAAAACATTGAAATATGGAGATAAGTCATTGCATAGGAAAGTATTAATTCATCCCCGCCTTTTATGAAAAGCCGGCTGATTGGTCTGCCGAAAATGAAAATAACACCCATACATAAAACTGCGCTTCCAACCGTAAAAAGACTCCATTTCAATATTCCGTTTTTAATCCTGTCATATCTGCCGGCACCTACATTCTGACCGACAAAATTTGCAACTGTTACGCCACCCGATATGCCAAACTGCATAATAAGCTGTTCCGTTTTACTGGAAGCCGTAAAAGCGGCAATGTAATTCTCGCCAAATACATTTACGGCACCCTGTAGGATGATTGTTCCGATTGCCGTAACCGAAAACTGGAACGCCATCGGAAGTCCTATGGTAAGGTGTGTCTTTATAATTCCCGGATTAATTTTAAAATCTTCTTTCTTTATATGAAGAACAGGGAACTTAACGGAAATATATACGATACACGCAATTCCGGCAACAAGCTGTGCAAGCACTGTAGCAATGGCGGCACCTGCAACGCCCCAATTAAATACGACTATAAAAAGCAAATCCAGACCGATGTTAAGGAGTGCTGAAAAAATCAGGAAATAAAGCGGGGTTTTGCTGTCACCAAGAGCCCTTAGTATACACGAAACGGCATTGTATAGCATAGGTGCAGCTATTCCTGCAAAAATAATAACGATATAATTATAGGACATATCAAAAATACCGTCCGGTGTGTTAATAAGCCTTAGAACCGGCTTGGTTATCAGCACCGAAAGTAAAGTGATAAACAATGTGATTCCGGTCCACAACATAATGGCATTACATACGGAATTACGCATCCTGTCATAATCTTTTGCCCCAAAGCATTGTGCTATATGGACCGAAAAACCGCTTGTTATTCCTATAACAAACCCATTGACAAGGAAAAACATTGACCCGGTATTACCTACGGCAGCCAATGTACTGTTTCCAAGACATTGTCCGACAATAATTGTGTCGGCAAAATTATATATCTGCTGTACAAGATTGCCAATCAGCACAGGGATTGCATATTTTATCATAAGGCTGATTGGTTTTCCTGTTGTTAAATCCTTTGCTTTTGACATTACATTCTCTCCGGTGCTTCGATACCAAGCAAGTCAACACATGTCTCTAACACATCTTTTGTAAGTTTTATAAGTGCAATATAACCTTTCTTTTTATTTTCATCTTCTTCTGAAAGAATCTTTGTTTCATGATAAAAATGGTTAAAAGCATTGGAAAGATCATATATGAATTTACAAATTTTGTGAGGTGCACTTTCTTCATATGCTGTCTTAATCATATCCTGCATGCCTGTGAGCACAAGCATAAGTGAACGTTCGCTCTCGCTCTCAGGGTTAGCAGTATGGATACCTGACACCACGCCTCCTGCATTTTCATATTTTTTAAGAATAGATTTAATTCGTACAATTGTGTAAAGGATATATGGACCTGTGTCTCCCTCAAAAGAGGTGAAACGATCAATATCAAATACATAATCCTTAGATGCCTGATTGGACAAATCACCATATTTTAATGCGGCAAGTCCTACCATCTTAGCTGTATTTCTGGCTTCACTCTCATCCACGGTACGGTTAGCCATGATTTTTTCGTATACCTTGTCTTCAATTTCTTTTATGAGGTATTCAAGACGCAGTACACCACCCTGTCTTGTCTTGAAAGGTTTGCCGTCACTGCCGTTCATCGTACCGAAACCGATGAACTTAAGTTCTGTATCAGGAGATACGATTCCTGCTTTTCTTGCCACACGGAAAAACTGTGTATAGTGAAGTTCCTGTCTCTTATCCGCAAGGTAAATGTATGACTTAGGTGCATATAATTTTTCCCTCTCGATAAGTGTCGCAAGGTCGGAGGTCTCGTAATTGGCTGCTCCGTCCGATTTCTGGATGATACATGGAGGAAGCTCCCTGCTGTCATTTTCCTCGGCTATGTCTACAACAATGGCACCCTGGCTTTCATGGGCTATCCCCCTGTCTACCATATCCTTAACCATATCAGCAATATATGGCTGGGCATCACTTTCACCCTTCCATAAATCGAAATGGACATTAAGGTTGTCATAATTTTTCTTCAAATCAGCAACCGACACATTGATAATGTGTTTCCAGAGGGCTGTGTATCCTCTGTGACCGTTCTGTAAAAGATATGTGGCATTCTGAGCCGATTTCTTATATTCGGCATCTTCTTTTGATTTGCCGCTGGCACATGGATAAATTTCCTCAAGTTCTGATATTGTAAAAGGTGCTTCCGCCGGATATTCACCTGTGAAATTATCATCAAAATATGGTAAATCCGGTTTACGTTCTTTGAGTTCTGTAATAATAAGTCCCATCTGGAGACCCCAGTCGCCAAGATGAACATCACCTATTGTCTTATAACCTGCAAATTTGCAGATTCTTTTTACACTCTCGCCGATTACTGCCGAACGAAGATGTCCGATATGAAGAGGTTTGGCTACATTGGCTCCGCCGTAATCAACAAATACCGTCTCGTCCTTAGGTTCACAGTCGCATCCAAACTTATATTCCAAAGCCATGGCACGAACATAACCACCTATAAAATCTGCGCTCATTACCATGTTGATAAAGCCCGGTTTGATACATTCAACCTTCTCAAAGGCACTGTTGTCCTGTAAAATTGCAACCACTTCATCACCAATCATAAATGGTGCTTTCTTATATTCCTTTGCTGCTGCCATTGCTCCGTTGCACTGATATTCACATAGATCAGGTCTGTTGGATATTCCTGTCTTTCCGTATTTATCATCATAGCCGCATTGTTTAAAAGCATTTCCGACTATTTCTGTAATCTGGTCTAATATTTTTTTCATAAAAATTATTCCTCCGTTGGTTATGTTCCATTATACTTTTCATATTTACGGTTGTAAAGAAATTTTAACGTTAAAACAGCTATGAGAGGATTCCGGTAATCCCAGATAAACTCATAGCTGTCATTAGAAATTCTTAATTATTCCATAACAATTAAATTGTTGCTATATCAATCGGTGTCATTGACTGTGTTGCCTGACATTCAAGACTTGTAAGCAATGCATTGGCTGTATCAAGTGATGTAAGAACGTTTACACCGGTCTCGATTGCATGTCTTCTGATAATGAAACCATCGTGGCTCTTTTCAATACCGTTCTCAGGTATATCGATAACAAGGTCAATCTTGTGGTCAAGAATAAGGTCAAGAAGTGTTGGTGATTCCTGTTCAACCTTATTGATCTTAATTGCCTCAACGCCGTTTTCATTGAAATAACGTGCTGTACCTCTTGTCGCATAAATTGTATATCCAAGAGCTGCAAAACGTTTTGCAACCGAAAGAGCATCTTTCTGCTCATGGTCATTAACTGTCATAATCATCTGTTTATGTTTTGGAAGATTAACGCCTGCACCTACAAAGGCTTTGTATAATGCTTCGTTAAAATCTTTTGCTATACCAAGACATTCACCTGTCGATTTCATTTCCGGTCCAAGGCTGATATCAGCGCCGCGAATCTTTTCAAATGAGAATACAGGCATCTTGATAGCAATGTAGTCTGCTTTCTTCTGAAGTCCGGGTGTATAGCCAAGACCTTTGATTGTATTACCGATAATAACCTGTGTAGCAAGTTTTACAATAGGAATACCTGTAACTTTGCTTATATATGGAACAGTTCTTGAAGAACGTGGATTAACCTCTATTACATATACCTGGTCATTGTATACGATAAACTGGATATTAATAAGACCTTTTACATGTAAAGCTCTTGCAAGCTTAATTGTATAATCTTCAAGCATATCCACAATTTTCTGTGAAATACTCTGGGCAGGATATACTGAAATACTGTCTCCTGAATGGATACCGGCTCTTTCAATATGCTCCATAATACCGGGGATTAAAATATCTTCTCCGTCACAAACGGCATCAACTTCAATTTCCTTACCCATAAGGTATTTATCAACAAGGATTGGATGTTCCTGAACCTGTCTGTTAATGATTTCCATAAATTCAACAATATCTTTGTCGCTTATGGCAATCTGCATACCCTGTCCGCCAAGGACATAGGAAGGTCTTACAAGAACAGGATAACCTAATTCATTAGCTGCCTCAAGAGCTTCTTCTGTAGTAAAAACTGTCTTTCCTGCTGCTCTCGGAATTCCTGTCTGTTCAAGAATCTCATCAAAAAGCTCTCTGTCTTCTGCCGCATCAACATCTTCTGCGCTTGTACCGAGAATTGGAACGCCCATTTCCATTAATGCTTTTGTGAGCTTAATGGCTGTCTGTCCACCGAACTGTACAACAGCTCCGTCCGGATGTTCAAGTTCAACAATGCTTTCAACATCCTCAGGTGTCAATGGTTCAAAATAAAGTTTGTCAGCTATATCAAAGTCGGTACTTACTGTTTCAGGGTTATTATTGATAATGATTGTCTCATATCCTTCAGCCTTGAATGCCCATGTACTGTGAACCGAACAATAGTCAAATTCGATACCCTGTCCGATTCTTATAGGACCTGAACCGAGTACGAGGACTTTTTTCTCAGGCTTAGTCTCAATAACTTCATTTTCTGAGCTGTAGCATGAATAGTAGTAAGGTGTTGAAGCCTCAAATTCGGCAGCACAGGTATCAACCATCTTAAATGCCGCATGAATACCATATTCATCCCTTAAAGCCTTAATTTCTTTTTCTGTCCTGCCTGTAAGTCTTCCGATAACAACATCAGGGAATTCAATTCTCTTTGCTTCAGCAAGAAGTTCTTTGGTAAGCTCTTCTGTCTTGAGGCGGTTTTCCATTTCAACGATAATGTGGAATTTATCGATAAACCACTTATCAATCATGGTAATATCATGGATTGTATCGTAAGAAATGCCTCTTCTTAAAGCCTCTGCAACAACATACATACGCTTATCATCAATGTTGTGAAGAAGTTCTATAATATCATCATCAGAATATGATGAGTAATCATCGTTCATAAGCGAATCAACGTGCTGTTCAAGTGAACGGATAGCCTTCATAAGTGCGCCTTCAAAGTTAGTGCAGATACTCATGACCTCACCGGTTGCCTTCATCTGTGTCGTAAGCTTTCTTGAAGCAGTAATAAATTTATCAAAAGGAAGTCTTGGAATCTTAACTACGCAATAGTCAAGAGCAGGCTCAAAACTTGCAAATGTCTTATGTGTAATTGCATTAGGTATCTCATCAAGGTTATAGCCGAGTGCTATCTTAGCCGCAACCTTGGCAATAGGGTAACCTGTTGCTTTGGAAGCAAGGGCTGATGAACGGCTTACACGAGGATTAACTTCGATAACGCAATATTCAAAACTTGTTGGATGAAGTGCAAACTGTACATTACATCCGCCTGTTATTTTAAGTTCGTCAATAATATTAAGAGCTGATGAACGAAGCATCTGGTATTCCTTATCAGACAGTGTCTGTGAAGGTGCAACTACAATACTGTCACCTGTGTGTACTCCGACAGGGTCAATATTTTCCATATTACATACTGTAATACAGGTTCCGTTGGCATCACGCATTACTTCGTATTCGATTTCCTTCCATCCTGCGATACATCTTTCAACAAGTACCTGGCCTACACGGCTTAATCTTAAACCATTGGAAAGAATGTCGATAAGTTCTTCTTCGTTCTTAGCAATACCGCCGCCGCTTCCACCGAGTGTATATGCCGGGCGGAGAACTACAGGGTAACCAATCTGGTTGGCAAAAGCAATACCGTCTTCAACGTTCTCAACAACAAGAGAAGGTGCACAAGGCTCTCCGATTTTTTCCATTGTTGTCTTAAATTCAAGTCTGTCTTCTGCCTTCCTGATTGTCTCAGCAGTTGTACCGATTAATTTAACATTATGTTCTTCAAGGAAACCTGTCTCAGCAATTTCCATTGCAAGGTTAAGACCTGCCTGTCCACCGAGTGTAGGAAGAATACTGTCCGGTTTCTCCTTGAGAATAATCTGCTCAAGTGAATGAACTGTCAATGGCTCAATGTAGACTTCATCAGCAATATTTTTATCAGTCATGATTGTGGCAGGGTTAGAGTTCACAAGAACAACCTCCATGCCTTCTTCTTTAAGAGAACGACATGCCTGTGTTCCCGCATAGTCAAATTCGGCAGCCTGACCGATTACAATAGGACCTGAACCGATTACTAATACTTTTTTTATGTCTTTATTCTTTGGCATAATTAATCCCTGCCTTTCTTCATCATATTCATGAATCTGTCAAAAAGATAATCCGAATCCTTAGGGCCTGCACAGGCTTCCGGATGGAACTGGACTGTAAAGATGTTCTTGCCTACATATTCAAGGCCTTCATTGGTCTTGTCATTAACATTGATAAATGCAGGTCTTGCAATCTTATCATCAAGTGTATCCATATCAACAACATATCCATGGTTCTGTGATGAGATATATACCTTACCGGTCTGAAGATCCTTAACCGGATGATTAGCTCCTCTGTGTCCGTATTTCATCTTATGTGTATCAGCACCTGTGGCAAGTGCCATAAGCTGATGTCCGAGACAAATTGCAAAAATAGGAACATCCGAATCATATAATTTCTTGATTTCCTTAATAATAGAAACACATTCCTTAGGGTCTCCCGGGCCGTTAGAAAGCATTATTCCGTCAGGATTAGCTGCAAGGATTTCTTCTGCTGTGGTTAAAGCAGGATAAACAGTTACCTCACAGCCTCTCTTATTAAGAGACCTTGCAATATTTCTCTTGGCACCGAAATCCATAAGTGCAACCTTAAATCCATCACCGGGAAGTACATATTTCTCTTCACAGGTTACTTTTTCAACAACCTTGCCTGTGGTATATTCTTTTAATTTAGGGAGAATCTCATCAAGATTATAATTCTCATTAGTGGTAATCATTCCGTTCATAGTACCCTTTTCCCTGAGAATCTTGGTAAGAGCACGGGTATCAATACCTGCAATACCCGGAATGTTATTTTCTTTAAGAAAATTTTGTATAGAATCTTCACTACGGAAGTTACTTGGAACACGTGAAAGTTCTCGGACAATAAAACCGTCAGGCCATGGTCTGCCTGATTCCTCATCAGCATAGCAAATACCATAATTGCCAATTAATGGATATGTCATAACTACTGCCTGTCCGGCATATGATGGATCTGTAAGAACCTCTAAATATCCTGTCATTGAGGTATTAAAAACAATTTCACTGATTACTTCTCTCTCAGCTCCAATGCTTGTACCTTCAAAGACATTTCCGTCACTTAGAATCAAAAATGCTTTCATCTTCACACCTTCAAACCTTTCACATGTATTATTTATTTAGGCAAAAAAAAAACAACTAAACATACTGATAGCGCTTTTTTTCTTCAAATTGTAGAAATTTTACCATAAAATCCGGCTGATTTCAAGATGCAAATTGTACTCAACAAATATTTTTTTCATCATATAATATTATGTAAGCATCGATGCTGTCATTTGTGATTAATTTTGCATCGCGGCAATATGAATTATAATATCCGGAAAGGTTAAAATTATGCTTTATAAAAATGATGAAACCGGCTTTTTAAAGGTTAATATCACGAATGAAGAAGGAATTCCCATTGATGCAACCGTCAGCATCTACGAAGGTACGGATGAAGAAAACCCAGTTGACGTTGCAGAAACCAATTCCATAGGTCAGACAGAACAAATCGAACTGCCGGCTCCACCACAGAGCATCAGCGAAACTCCCGGCATTATCATACCTTACTCCATGTATAATATTGTAGCTTCTGCTCCGGGCTTTGCCCCGGTTTCCATTACCGGTTCAAATATTTTTTCCGGAATATTATCAATACAAAATATTGTTCTTACGGGAAATCCCGGCAATTATAACATTGGTCCCAATACACTAATCGGCAACTATCCTCCAAAAATTCCTGAGGCCGAGATAAAACCCATTGAAAACACCGGTGAAATTGTTCTTGACCGTGTTGTGGTTCCCGAAACCATTGTTGTCCATGACGGTGTCCCATCCGACTCGACAGCAACGGACTACTACGTTCCATTTGCCGATTATATAAAAAATGTTGCCAGCAGTGAAATATACCCTACATGGCCCAGAGAAACCATCAAAGCCAATGTAATTGCCATTATTTCTTTTACCTTGAACCGTGTATACACCGAATGGTACCGCAATAAAGGTTATTATTTTACCATTACATCTTCTACCGCTTTTGACCATAAGTGGATTAATAAGCGTAATATTTTCGACACCATTTCCAATGTTGTTGATGAATATTTCTCAAATTATGTATCCCGTCCCGATGTCAAACAGCCAATCCTCACCCAATACTGCGACGGCAAAAGGACTACCTGCAGCGGTCTCAGCCAGTGGGGTTCTAAGTCTCTTGGGGATGACGGCAAAACCGCTCTCCAGATTCTTCGTAATTACTACGGCAGCGACATATATATAAACACTGCCGAAATAATCGAGGGCATCCCTGTCTCATATCCCGGATACACCCTTGAAATCGGTTCATACGGTCCTCCTGTCACCACCATTCAGGAACAGCTTTCCCTCATCCGCCGTACCTACAGCAACATACCTCCTCTTACTGTTGACGGAATCTACGGTAAGGACACAGCAGCTTCCGTCAGCAAATTCCAGGAGACCTTCAACATGCCCGTTACCGGCACCGTCGATTATGCCACATGGTATAAAATATCCCAGCTATATGTGGCACTGGCTAAATTGTCATAGATTCACACAGTGATCTAATCCGTATGTTTTCGGCTGTCAATGTACTCTTCTGCCATATTTACAATAATACCAAATCCGTAAATCAGTGCTGTCCTAAAAAGAATAGCAATCATCTGGCATATTATACCTGCAGTTTCCAATGTTCCGTAGTTGTAAATAGATATTGCTGATTCAAAATTTCTATACAGTGAAATATCGTGGCTCACACTGATTGCTATGCAAACTACAAACAATACAAATCCAACCAGACAATATACGACTGCAATACCTTTGATAAGACTACTTACTCTAAACTTTTTCTTCATAATGCTACCTCCAATTTGTTAAAAAATAATGCGGGACAGAAGCCTGAGGGTTGAATTTTCCAATCCCGTAATAATTATCTCATATTATCTGTCCCAAAAAAAGGACTCATATTATATATTTTTATATGGCAAAGTGATATTCATATATGATATAATTTACTATAAATTATAATTTTAAAGGAGGGCAAAAGATGTTAATCAACTGGCTTATCATGGGTTATTTTCTGATTCTTTTTGGTGAAAGAATCCAGAGTCTCATACGTTCATTTGCGGATAAAAATCTTTCCATGTGGGGAGATGGGTTCAGCCGGTATGTAAACGGCATCTGTATTCTGTCGCTTGCAGCATCCGTTATTTTATTATTTACAATCAACAGGGATTTTCTTAAGGCACTTGTGTCAGGCGGAACGCAGGTTAATGTAAAGATGATATGTATTACAATCGGCGTGATTCTGGTCTCAGGAATGGTGCATACCGAATATACAATCCCCGGAATACAATTTGCCTCATACGGATTTCTGATAGCCGCACTTGTCATCAGAACGGCTAAAAATAATGCAATGGCAAATGACAGCATATTACTATGGCTTTCACTTGTGTATCTCATATTTTTCTCTATGGCTATTCCGGTTGTATATAAATCACATATTGAATACGCCGGATTATTCCATATAATAGAGGCAGTCGTATCACTTGTGCTTGTCGCTGCTTTTGCATATATGGCATACAGAGTATTCAATAATGATGCAGTCAATCTTTTTATGCTTCTGCCAATTATCATAGCCGTCATAGGCGACGCAATTATTCTTTCATTGAGATGGAAAGAACAAGTTAATACATTTGTTCTTATATTTATTATCGCATCGGCTGTCATGTGGCTGGCAGGATTTATTGCGAGCAGGAGGTAAGGGTTTCCAAAACTGCCGCATCAGACAACGGTGCGGCAGCGATACTAACGAATATAATTCGTTATTTTGAGTTTAACTTTTTCAATCATTTTAAATTCCATAGTATCTTCCTCTTATCATTATTTTATCAAGTCTGTAATTCTGTGCCGGTACACGCACTTCACACGTTTTGGAGCCTGTCCCTTAGTGTAAGCATTTCCGCTGTCCCAAGTGGTTTAACCTGAAATGGGAGTGAGCCATCCGCTTC
>ULLE01009751.1_pt1 | contig 12699 bp, 10 predicted proteins | sample 1951331 | NCBI WGS metagenome assembly ULLE01 (sample SAMEA4835518, study PRJEB28245) | human gut metagenome | biome: gut microbiome; material: fecal sample | place: Denmark | collected 2008
CATGCGTAACCGAAATATGAAAAGCCTGCGAACAGATCGCAGGCTTTTACTATTGTATCTATCGAGCGCTACGCTTACTTCAAATACTCCCGATAAAATGCTGCTATTTCGTCGAACGGGATTATCTCCATCTTGTCGTAAAGGTCGGTATGATTGGCACCGGGTACGATGAGCAATCGTTTGTTGTCGCCTTGCAATTTCTTGAAAGCGTCCTCTCCCATATAGCGAGAATGAGCCTTCTCACCGTGTACCACCATCACTGCACTGCGAATCTCTGCGGCATAGGCAAGGATAGGTGCATTCAAAAAAGCGAGGTTGGAGGTCGCATTCCACCCCTGCGTGGAATTGAGCGAACGGGCGTGATAACCTCGGGAAGTTTTGTAATAAGCATGATAATCGCGTACAAACTGCGGCGCATCGGCCGGAACCGGATCGACCACCCCTCCTGCACGGACATACGAACCGTTCCGATAATCTTCGGTGCGCTGGGCATTGAGCCGGCGGCGCATCTCATAACGTGCGTCGGCGTTGTCCGCCTGGTCGAAATATCCGTTGGCCGTACAACGGCTGATATCGTACATAGTAGATGCGACGGTAACCTTGATGCGCGTGTCGTTAGCGGCAGCGTTGATGGCAAAACCACCCCAGCCGCATATACCGAGGATCCCGATACGTTCCGGATCCACACGGTCTTCGTTGGCGAGAAAATCGACCGCTGCGCTGAAATCTTCCGTATTGATGTCGGGCGAAGCCACGTTGCGGGGCACACCGCCGCTCTCCCCCGTGAACGACGGATCGAAAGCGATGGTAAGGAAACCGCGTTCGGCAAGCGCCTGTGCATAAAGCCCCGACGATTGTTCCTTCACGGCTCCGAACGGTCCACTTACGGCGACGGCCGACAACTTGCCGACAACCTCTTTTGGGACATACATATCGGCGGCGAGCGTTACACCGAAGCGATTTACGAAAACCACCTTGCTATGCTCGACCTTGTCGCTCTTCGGGAACGTCTTATCCCACTCCTGTACCAGTTCCAACTTTTTCATATCCATATTCGTTTTTTGGTTTGTCTGTGCAACGGCGGAAAGACCGACAAACGCCAATGCCGCCGCAATTATTCCGATTTTCATAAAACTTAATTTTATTCCGTTTTTATACTTCTCACGATACGAGCCGGATTGCCGGCCACGATTACCCCGGCAGGCACGTCCTTGGTTACGATGGCTCCGGCTCCCACGACGGCATGCTCGCCGATCGTCACGCCGGGCAATATGACAGCTCCCGCACCTATCCAGACACCGTGCCCGACGACAATGGGTTTGGCATATACGTTACGCCGAACGGCCGGTTGCTCCGGGTGGTTTTCAGTAACGAGCAGCACTCCCGGCCCTATGAACACACCGTCTTCCAGTGTAATACCGCCCCGGTCGAGGAAGGTACAACCGAAATTTATGAACACACCCCTGCCGACACGGGTAAACTTACCGAAGTTGGTATAGAACGGCGGAAACATACGTACCGATTCGTCCAATGGCTGTCCCCAAATACGGCCGAGCAGATCCCTTATCTCTTCCGGTGTATGGTAACCGCTATTGAGTTGAGCCACCAACTTCATCGTCTTCTCGAATTCTGCATAGAGCGACGGATATTCAGGGTCGGTATCGAAAATCAATTCCCCCGCCCTCATTCTTTCCAATATATTCATACGATTCATATTTTTTACAAGGCAAAGTTACACAGGCCCCACTTGCCGGTCAGTATATGAATTACGGAATCTATAACCCGAATTACGGATTTCCCGACTCTCTGTCGTTCGGAATGAAAAGACTCTTTGCGGCTCGACCACACCCCTGTTATGGATCGTATTTATCCCTCGATCCGCAAACATCGAAAACCCGCGATATTCGACTCGCTGTCCCACTCGGGATTTTTCTCCTCAAAAACACCGAAAAATCATCCGATCAGGCAGAATTACCTGCGCTGAACACACAAAATGATTTTTTGGAATACGAATTGCTTGTATTTTTTCAATCGGAATTAGTTATACATATGGAAAATAAACTGCAAACCTGGTTCAAAAGCCACAAAGGAGCCGATTGGGCGATTCTCTATCTGCGTCTGTTCATCGGTACGATCATTCTCCTGCATAACGTAGGCAAAATGCAGGCCTACAATGAAATTATCAACTATTACCCGTCGTGGGGAATATTCGGCAGCGCGTTCATTTTCGTCGCGATCGCCACGATCGAAGTGCTGTGCGCCATTTCGCTCATGCTGGGCTACAAAGTCCGCCTGTCGGCCGCAATCATGGCCGTCAGTCTGCTCATCTCGCTGTTATTCCTCTTCCCCGGCAAAGGATTCGGAACCTCCGAACTGCTGTTCGTCTATCTGGGAATCCAGGTAGCCCTAATAATTTCGGGCGGCGGAGTCTATTCGCTCGACGCCCTGGCTTCGGCCAAAAGAGCGAAGTCTCAACGAACCCGCAACTCTTCCCGACGAATAGAAGATTCAACAAAAAAATAATTTCGTATCTTTGCCCCGTCAATCACCTAAAATGTAATGGTATGAAACTAAAACTATGGCTTCTTTTACTGCCGTTGCTCGTTTCGGCAGTCGCCGTATCGGCACAGTCGCTTCCCCGCAAGGTATCCGACGTTACATTGCTCGATCTGAACGGCGACCCCACACAACTTCCTTACTGGGGTGAGAAAAACCTGCTGATCTTCTATATCGACCCCGACCGTCACAAACAAAACGAGGATTTCACAACGGATATGGAGGAAAATCACCGGGTAGAAGGCGAAAATCTGTTCGGTCTCGGCGTGATGAATCTGAAAGATGCTCCGATGATTCCCAACGGCATGGCACGCAACATGGCGCGTAAACGTACTGCCTCCAACGGAGCTACGGTACTGGCCGATCAAAACAATATCCTGCGCGACGCCTGGCAGTTGGGCGACTGCAACAATATGTTCGTCCTGCTGCTGGTCAGCAAGGAGGGCGAGCTCGTATTCATGCGCAAGGGGCCGCTTTCCGATACCGACAAAAAAGAGTTTTATCAGGTCGTTCAGAAGTATAGATAGGACTCATGCCCAAACTACTGACGGTCATTTGCGGATTGTTACTTTTCGCATCACCTCTGTATGCACAGGATAGCAAGGTGTATGTCGGAGAAAACGATACGATCCGATACAGCTATACCCCGCTGTTGACGGATTCGATTTCCACAGCCCAACCGTCGGATACCCTGGCCGCCGCCCCGAAGAAAAAATCGTTCTGGCGGCGGCTTATCGATTACTTCGGAGAGTCGAGTACGGACAAAACCTTCGAGAAAAAGATCGACTTCACCTTCATCGGAGGGCCGAGTTATTCGAAAGACACTCAATTCAGCCTCGCGGTTATGGCTGCAGGTCTTTACCGCCTTGACCGCACGGATTCACTGACACCGCCGTCGGACATCACGGCATTCATCACGGGCGGTACGACAGGATTCTACATGGTGGGAATCAACGGTAACAACATATTCAGCCACAATCGCCACCGAATTTCGTACAAGCTCTCCTTCTACTCGCAGCCGACCGACTACTGGGGTATCGGCTATTCGGCCGGAGCGAATAATCCCAAAGGGTCGTACGTCGAAAAACGCTACGATGTGGACGTAAGATACCTCTATCAGGTCGTACCCAATATGTTCATCGGCGCCTCTGTCAATTTCCGCAACAGCCGGGGCATCAAGTTCACCCGGCCGGAATATATCGAGGGCCAAAACCCGGAGAACACGACTACGGGCATCGGTGCGATCGTGGAGTACGATACAAGGGATTTCATTCCAAATCCCTACAAGGGACTTTATTTAAGTCTGAAGGGAACCTGGCGGCCGGATTTTCTCGGGTCGAACGCCAAATCGCTCTGGCAGGCGATATTCACGGCGAACAGTTATCATCGGGTATGGAAAGGCGGTATCGTAGCCACCGAGCTGTACGGCGAATTCAATGCCTCGGGCACACCCTGGCTGATGAAAGCCCGCCTGGGTGGTTCGAAGCGTATGCGCGGCTACTACGAAGGACAATACAACGACAACGATATGATTACCCTCCAGGTCGAACTCCGGCAGAATATCTGGCGACGTATCGGCTGTGTCGTATGGGGCGGTGCGGGTAACGTATTTCCCTCGTTCGAAAAGTTCAAATGGGGGTACACCCTCCCCAACTACGGCATAGGCCTGCGGTGGGAATTCAAAAAACGGATCAATATCCGAGTAGATTACGGATTCGGCAAGCACACGAGCGGATTCCTGTTCAATATCAACGAAGCGTTCTGAAAGATATGGCAGTTCACGAAAAAAAAGAGAGTTTCAAGGAGCATAACGACAGAGGGTCCATCCTGCTGGCGTTCTACTTCGTTCTCACGCTGCTTATCCCCAACCTCGTATTACTATATACGGAGCCGTACTCCATCTGGTCGGCCGAAGCATCGCTCTTTATCCCGATGGGTTTCTACCTGATGTGGAGCGCCGTGCTGAAACGCTCCGGCATCATGATCTGGCTGGCCTTTCCGCTCGTCGTCCTCGCCGCCTTCCAAATCGTACTGCTCTACCTGTTCGGCAATTCGATCATCGCAACGGATATGTTCACCAACCTGCTGACGACCAATCCGGAAGAGGCTGGCGAGCTGCTCTCGAACATCTATCCATCGATCATCATCGTCTGCGCCATCTATCTGCCGCTACTCTGGTTCGCCTCACGCGACATCGGACAAAGGCACTGTCTTTCGAAAACAGCCCGCAAGAATATCGCCCTGATCGGACTCTCGTCCTTCATTCTCGGAGGGTTGTTCCTGGCCCCGGCCTATAAAGTGAGCGAAGACAAGCGGGTATTGAAAACCGACATTTTTCCGGTCAATGTTTTCTATAATATCGGTCTTTGCGGTTCGGAGTTCCGCAAGATGTACCGTTTCGAACACACCTCGGAGGATTTCACATACCATGCACGGCGCACGGCCGAGGCTTCCAAACGCGAGATTTACGTCTATGTAATCGGAGAAGCATCCCGGGCCGCCAACTGGCAACTGTACGGTTACCACAGGGAAACGAATCCCTGTCTGACCCGCACAGAGGGTCTGGTCGTATTCCGGAATACAGTCACACAGAGCAATACCACGCACAAAAGCGTGCCCTTGATTCTTTCGTCGGTAAAAACCGATCAACACGAAGAACTATACCGTCGCAAGGGGCTTCCGGCACTCTTCAAGGAGGCTGGGTTCAAAACCTGGTTTCTTTCCAACCAGCGCCCCCAGGGAGCCATGATCGACAAGTTGGCCAAGGATGCAGACAGCCTGGTGTACCTTCCGGAGCCACGTTACGATATGCAACTGCTGGAAGCGATGAAACAGGTTATCGCCGAAGATCCGGAGCACGACCTGCTCATCATCCTGCACTGTTACGGCTCTCATTTCACCTATCACCAACGATACCCCCGTGAATTCGCCCGCTTCCTGCCGGACGATAACGTGGCCATCAACCGAAAGAACGTCGAGAAACTCGTCAATGCCTACGACAATTCGATCTACTATACGGACCACTTCCTCTCGCAGACGATCGAATATCTCCGCTCGCTCGAAAACGACTGTTCGGCGCTGCTCTACTGTGCCGATCACGGCGAAGATATTCTCGACGACGAACGGGAGCGCTTCTTACACGCCTCCCCTACGACCACTTTTTATCAGCTCTATGTCGCCAATCTGGGATGGTTCTCGCCGGAATATCGACGGGAATTCCCGGAAAAAGTCGAAGCGGCCCGCAACAACGAATCCGCACCGGCCACAACCCACTCCATGTTTCAAAGCATGGCCGATATCGCTTCGATCGAAGGCGACTTCATCGATCCGGCCTACTCGTTGGTCAGTCCGACATTCGACTACCGGGCACCGCGCCGCTATCTGAACGATCACAACCTGGCCGTTCCTTTCCCGAAAACCGGTCTGTCGGATGAAGACCTCGAAAATTTCCGCCGGCACGGTATCGATTTAAGCTACTAAAAAACAGGCCAATCTTTTCGATATTCCGGAGATTCCTCTGTATCGCATACCGAATTTTCTGCCGGTTACGGTCTGCTCCTGTTCGAACAGTGAAGAATTATATAAATTATATGTTGTTATGGGAATGCAGCACGCCAAATTTCCTCAAACAGGGGGGGGGAGCATTACAAACACGGTCACAGGCCGAATAATCGGATAGTACATCGAAAGATATAATTGCCAAGTTGTACACCCATAACAAAGGGCCGCATGTATCCCATGCGACCCTTCATTTTCAAAAAAGTAATAAACTTATTTCGAAGCTTCGACGGAAACCTTCCGGAACTCCTTCATCAGCTTGCTCAATTCCAGAGCGGCCTTGCGTGCGCGGGTTCCGGCTGCCTTGTTTCCTTTTTCTACCTGAGCGTTGGCATTACTTACGAATACTTCGTATTCGGCATTGATTTTTTCAACTAAATTTTTCATAATACGTATAATAATTTGGATGTATGTCGCAAAGATATAAAAAAATTTCAATTTCCAATTTTTTCGCCCCCAAAAAGCAACGCAACCATAAAATAGCCTGAAAAACCGTACTGAGCCGGATTATCCCCATATATGGGGATGTCCGTTCCTGAAATATTTCCCTATCTTTGCCCCGTAATTTCAGCAAAAGAACATGCGTTTATCGGATTTGAAAACAGGCCAGTCGGCCACGATTCTCAAAGTACTCGGACATGGCGGATTCCGCCGCCGAATTATGGAAATGGGGTTCGTACGCGGCAAAAAAGTCGAAGTGGTTCTCAATGCCCCGCTGCGCGACCCGATCGTTTACAAAATCATGGACTACGAGGTTTCGCTGCGCCGCAGCGAAGCTCACATGGTCGTAGTTATCACCAACGAAGAGGCCGAAGGCCTGATAAGCGAAGAATATAACGGAACACGCGAAGGCGACCAGCTCCATGAGGTCATCGCCCAAAGCTCAAAGCGGATCAACGTCGCACTGGTGGGTAACCCGAACAGCGGCAAAACCTCACTGTTCAACGCTATTTCGGGCGGTCACGAACACGTCGGCAACTACAGCGGCGTCACGGTGGACGCCAAACGGGGACACTGCACCTACAGAGGCTATCGTTTCGAAATCACCGACCTGCCGGGCACCTACGCACTCACGGCTTACTCGCCCGAGGAACTTTACGTACGCCGCCATTTGGCGGAACATACGCCGGACGTAATTATCAATGCCGTCGTAGCTTCGAACCTGGAACGCAACCTCTACCTCACTACCGAACTCATCGACCTGAATCCCCGAGTGGTCGTAGCGCTCAATATGTACGACGAGCTGGAAGCGAGCGGCGCCGAACTCGACTACGACAGTCTGGGACGAATGCTGGGTGTGCCGATGGTGCCGGTCGTCGCCCGTCATGGACGGGGTATCGAAGCCCTGCTGGACACGGTGATCGCCGTCTATGAGAACGAGGACGACCGTGTGCGTCACATTCACATCAACCAGGGACCGGTTATCGAGGAGAGCCTGCGGACAATCACGGGAGCATTGAAGGAATCCGGAGAGTTGCCCCCGCAATTCCCGCCGCGTTATATCGCAATGAAACTACTTGAGGAAGATAGTTATATAAAGGATCAACTGAAGCATCACCCGAAATACCCCGAATGGGAGGAAGCGAGCAAACGGGAAGCGCAGCGGATCAAGAACCTGCTGGATGAAGACATCGAAACGGCCTTTGCCGATCAGAAATACGGATTCATCTCCGGAGCTCTGCGGGAAACCTACACCCCGGGAAAGAAGGAACAGACACAAGTGACGAAAATCATCGACGCTTTCGTGACCCACAAGCTCTGGGGCTTTCCGATCTTTTTCTTCCTGATGTGGCTGATGTTTTACTGCACGTTCAACCTGGGAGCCTATCCCCAGGAGTGGATCGAGCAACTGGTGGGACTGATCGGTCAGGGCGTGGATGCCTGGATGCCGGACGGAGCGTTGAAAGACCTGCTCGTGGACGGCGTAATCGGCGGCGTGGGAAGCGTCATCGTCTTCCTGCCGAATATCATGATCCTATACCTGTTCATCGCTTTCATGGAGGATTCGGGCTACCTGGCTCGCGCAGCCTTCATCATGGACCGGATCATGCACCGCATAGGGCTGCACGGCAAGTCGTTCATTCCGCTTATCATGGGTTTCGGCTGCAACGTACCGGCCATCATGGCCACGCGCACGATCGAAAGCCGCAGCAGCCGGCTCATCACCGTACTGCTCGTCCCCTTCATGTCGTGCAGCGCCCGCATTCCCATCTATATCCTGCTGATCGGCACGTTCTTCGCTGCCTATGCCAGTTGGGTGATGCTCGGACTGTATCTGCTGGGAATCGTCGTGGCCGTCATCACGGCCCGGCTGATGCGCCGTTATCTGTTCAAGAAGGACGAAACGCCGTTCGTCATGGAGCTGCCGCCCTATCGGGTCCCGACAATGCGGGCCACGCTGTCGCACATGTGGGATCGCTGTGCGCAATACCTGCGCAAAATGGGCGGGCTGATTCTAATCGCTTCGGTGGCGGTCTGGTTCTTGAGTTATTATCCGACGCCGGACGCAGCCGCCCCGGCAGAAACTATGGAGGAACATTATGAAAATTCCTACCTGGGACAGGTCGGCCAGGCATGTTCGCCCGTATTCGAACCGCTCGGTCTGAACTGGAAAGCCAGCATCGCCATTCTCACGGGCCTGCCGGCCAAAGAGATCGTCGTCAGCACGCTCGGCGTGCTCTATTCGGAACAGGGAGACGCACCGGAAGCCGAACTCGACTCTCCGACCCTCTCCCAGCGGCTGGTCGCAAGCGGGGATTTCACCCCGGCATCGGCCCTCGCCTTTCTGGTCTTCATCCTGCTTTACCTGCCATGTATCGCCACGATCGTAGCGATCGCCGCAGAGATCGGCTGGCGCTGGGCCTGTATTTCGGTACTCTACAATACGGCTTTGGCATGGATAATGGCTTATCTGACGTATCACCTTTTCTCCTGGTTATAATATGACGGACTGGCAAAATATCGCTGTAATAGGGATCGGCATCCTCGTCCTCGGATTCAGCGTCCGCTGGATTGTACGGATTGTCCGACATCGAGAGGATGTCGGATGTTCGTGTTGCTCGAAAACCGAATGTCCGCATTGCAAGTCCCGGCACCCGAACAAGGGGTGTTGTTCCTAAAAACAGCGCTGTAATCTTTCTTCCGATTACAGCGCTGTTTTATTCCCCCAAAAAAATCAAAATCGCATCTATACTGGCAAGTAAATACCTTTCAATGTATCCCTTATCCGACGGCCGTTTATTTACACCTTGCGACCTCGTTTATAATTTGGCCTCTTTCCTAAACCCTCTCTGAAGAGAGTGGAGTTGCCTGCTCCCAAAAACATTAAAGTATATAACGACTGCTCGCTGATTCCAGCAGGAACCCTCGGTCCTGCGGGTCGTTATCCGATGCCAAATTCCACCCGAACCCTCTCTCGGGCCGATTTTCGACTTTTCCTCGAAGCATATCGGTCAATTCCGGGGCAACCCAAGTCAGGGTATTGAAATATACGATTAGCTATTTTTCCCTAAATAATTTGGAATTTTGTTATTTTTCATTTAATTTAGAGATAGCAAAATACGGAAAATAGAGCTGAAAATATCGAAATTAACCCTCCCATCAAAAAACTGGCCCGATTTTCCGATGCAGGATTACAACCCTTCTGCAATATTTGCGACAACTCCCGCAGCACGACTGCGGGAGTTGGTATTGTTACATAAGCCCCGACCGGGGCCGCGTCGTAGAGTTCTACAACGCGAACAGAATGAATATCTGAGCTGTAAGCACCCGCAGGAACATCACGACGGGATAAACCGTCGAATAGCTCAAGGCCGGCATATCGTTGCCTGCCGTGCCGTTGGCATAAGCCAGTGCCGGAGGATCGGTCATACTACCGGCCATAAGTCCCATGAGCGTATAGTAATTCATCTTTAGCCGGGCGCGGGCGAAAATACCGACCAGCAACAACGGGATCACCGTAATAAGCGCACCGTATCCGATCCAGCGGTAACCGCCGCCAACGATCGCATCGATGAACCCGTCGCCGGCTCCCAGACCGACTGCCGCCAGGAAGAGCGCAATGCCCACTTCGCGCAACATCAAGTTGGCACTCATGGTAGTATAGGTCACCAAATGGAACCGGGGACCGAAGCGGCCGAGCAACAGCGCCACGATCAACGGACCACCTGCCAAACCCAGCTTAACGGGCTGCGGCACGTTCAACAACGGAATGGAACCCAACAGAACACCGAGCGCGATACCGACGAAGATCGTCACCAGATTCGGCTCACGGAGTTTTTTGAGCGAATTACCCAATACGGCGGCGACCTTCTCGATCGCATTCTCCGGCCCCACGACCATCACGCGATCGCCGATCTGAAGCTGCATTCCCTGATAGGGAATCAGATCGACTCCGGCACGATTGACACGCGTAATGTTGATGCCGTAGCGGGTTCTCAAGCGAAGATCGGCGAAAGTCTTGCCGTTGATCTCCGGCTTGGTAATCAGAATACGACGCGAAACCAGCTTCGAATCCGGCGTATCCCACTCCTTCTCCCCCATTTCGATCCGATTACCGATGAAAGCCGTCACCGCTTCGCAATCTTCGGATGCACAGACGACCAATACCTTATCCCCGAGCGAAATAATACTGTTGCTGTCCGCCAATACGATCGTACCGTCGGGATGAGCGATCCGGGAAATAACGAATTTCCGATTGATCAACTCATTGACATAGGAGATGTCGTGTCCGCTCAACATCTTGTTCGTACACTCGATCGAAACGATTTCGGCCATCTTGTGTTCTGCGGAAATCGCAGCGAGCGCCTCATCCTCCTTCCCGAATTTCACCCGCAGAGCATAACGGATGAAGATCATCGAGAAAATGATACCGATCACGCCCAGCGGATAAGCTACGGCATAGCCCAGGGCAATACTGGGGTCTTCGACTCCCGAAGCGTCCGCATAAGCCTGCTGTGCTGCACCCAGTCCCGGCGTGTTGGTCACCGCACCCGAAAGGATGCCGACCATCGTGGGAATCGGCGTACCCGATACCAAATGAATCACGTACGCCACGCCTACCCCGAGCAAAACGATCGTCGAAGCCAGGCAGACGAGCGTCAGCCCGCCATGCTTGAACGAAGCGAAGAAACCCGGGCCGACCTGCATACCGATTGAAAAAACAAAAAGGATCAGACCGAACTCCTGGATGAAATGACGTACTTCGGCCGGGATTCCCATACCGAAATGCGCGGCGATGATGCCGACGAACAAAATCCAGGTGATACCGAGCGAGATACCGCAAACCTTGACTTTGCCCAACAGAATACCTGCGGTAATCACCAATGCGAGCGTGAATACGGTGTGGGCTATCCCGCCACCGACAAATAAAGAGTAGAGCCAATCCATACCATTGATTTTAATAAAATGGCGCGAAACATACCGCGCATTGCGTCCGGAACGGACATCGCCGCATCCGAGCGTTACGCTTCCGCCCGAAAAAATTTTTGCAAAGGTAATCCTTTTTCCGGAAGACAAAAAATCAGTAGAGGAATTTCTCGATCACCGGCAGCAGCAGGGCCGTCATGATCCCCATCAGTGCCATAGCCAAACCGCTGAGCGCCCCTTCCAGCGCACCGATTTCGATCGCACGGGCCGTTCCGATGCCATGCGCCGCAGACCCCAGCGCGAATCCCTGTGCCATAGGATCCGTGACCCCGCAACGCCGAAGCAGCCAGGGACCGACGAGACTGCCGAAAATACCGACACAAAAGACGACGACCGAGGTGATCGTAATGATGCCGCCGAGCGGTTCCGCAACCGATACGGCGATCGGCACCGTCACGGATTTCGGAGCAAGCGAAGTTTGCAAAATCCGATCCGCCCCCAGCATACGCGCCAGATAAACCACACTAAGAACTCCGACCACGCAGCCGACGACGACCGACACGAGAATCGGAAGCAACCGTCCCCGCATATGCTCGAGTTGTTCGTACATCAGATAACCCAGAGCCACGACCGAAAGTCCCAGTCCGAAATTGAGCAACTCGGTCGAACGGCGGTAATGCTCGTAACCGATACCGAAAAGTTTCAGATAAAGGATCATCGCCACGAAACCGAGCAGCACGGGGTGCAGCAGGGCGAACTTGGTTCGACTGTATAACGCACTCCCCAGGCAATAAAAGCCGACCGTGAGGGTCAGCAACACCAGATCCGATCCGACGAACTGCTCCATCACGCCTTTTTATTCAGTTTTTGAAAAACCCTTCCGACGCAGACCAGCACCAACATCGTACTCACTCCGCCCGAAATAACGATCGCCCAAAAATTATCGAGCAGGACTTCGTAGGATACCATCAACCCCACCCCGTACGGGATGAAAAACAGGGCCATAGCGCCCAGCAGAAAACGAGCGGCGGGCCGGATCATCTCCGCATCCACGATATGCAGGCAGAGAGAAGCGAACAGCAGGATCATACCGACGATACTCCCCGGCAGATACCCGCCGATAAGCAGACTGACGCCGTTCCCCAGCGCCCAGCAAAAAAGAATATAGAAAAGTCCTGCCAGCACGTGGCAAAGATACGAATAAGCCGAGTGCAAAAG
>ULLE01024727.1_pt1 | contig 12663 bp, 9 predicted proteins | sample 1951331 | NCBI WGS metagenome assembly ULLE01 (sample SAMEA4835518, study PRJEB28245) | human gut metagenome | biome: gut microbiome; material: fecal sample | place: Denmark | collected 2008
AATTTGCACTTGCTGCTTGAATTCGCCGGCTTTATTTACTTCCCTTTCCGTCTTAATTATTGTAAATATCTGCCCCGCTTTCAATCTTTAGCCGTAAATTTGCAATCAATATTATATAATGCACAGATTATGAGTTTAACAAGCATAGCAAGCAAATTTTTTCTGCCACGCCAACATGAGCTGGAAAGATATTTCACACAGCCGGAAGAGTTGCAGAAAGAAGTGCTGCATTATCTTGTCAGCAAAGGCTGCAATACGGAGTATGGACGCAACCATCTTTTTTCTTCGATGGATAGCTATGATGACTTCGCGCAGAATGTACCGGTCAATACTTACGAAGAACTGAAGGATGATATTGACCGGATGCGTCACGGGGAGACTAATGTGCTCTGGCCCGGACAGGTGAAATGGTATGCAAAGTCGTCGGGTACAACCAATGACAAATCAAAGTTTATCCCCGTTTCGCCGGAGGGATTGCAGAATATCCATTATCAGGGGGGCAAGGATGTGGTAGCTCTCTATCTGCGCAATAATCCTCAAAGCCGCCTCTTCGACGGAAGAAGTCTGATTCTTGGAGGTAGCCACTCGCCTAATTACAATGTGCAGGACTCAATAGTAGGAGATCTCAGTGCCATTCTTATTGAGAACATCAATCCGTTAGTCAATCTCATACGTGTGCCGAAGAAGCGTACGGCTTTGTTGAGCGACTTTGAACTCAAACGCGACCGTATAGCCCATGAATGCCTGCACAAGAATGTGACGAATATTTCCGGTGTACCATCGTGGATGATGAGTGTACTGGTACGTGTGCTTGAGATTTCGGGCAAAAAACATCTTGAGGATGTGTGGCCCAATCTAGAGGTATTCTTCCATGGAGGTATTGCTTTCACACCTTACCGCAAGCAATATGAGCAGCTCATCACTTCGCCTAAGATGCACTATATGGAAACCTACAATGCTTCAGAAGGCTTTTTCGGCATTCAGGATGATCCTGATGACTCATCGATGCTTCTGATGCTTGACTATGGCGTGTTCTACGAGTTTATTCCGGTAGAGGAAGTAGGTACGCCCCATCCCACTATCGTACCTCTGGAGGGTGTGGAGGTAGGACGCAATTATGCTATGGTGATCACTACATCCTGCGGTCTGTGGCGCTACGAGATTGGTGATACGGTGCGTTTTACCAGCAAGAAGCCCTATAAGTTTGTCATCACAGGTCGAACAAAATATTTTATCAATGCTTTTGGTGAGGAACTTATTATGGACAATGCGGAGAAGGGACTGGCCTATGCATGCGAGAAGACAGGAGCACAGGTGAGTGAATATACAGCTGCGCCGGTATATATGGATGCAAATGCCAAATGCCGTCATCAGTGGCTGATCGAGTTCAGTAAGGATCCGGATTCAATAGAGCATTTCCGCGATCTGCTTGATCAACAACTCCAGACAGTCAATTCTGATTATGAGGCCAAACGCTTCCATGATGTCACACTGCAGAAGTTGGAGATTGTCGTGGCACAAAAAGGATTGTTTAATGAGTGGCTCAAACGAAAAGGAAAGCTAGGTGGCCAGCATAAGATACCTCGTTTGAGTAATTCGAGAAAAAATATTGACGAACTTCTGGAGATGAATAAAGAGAAACTAGTATGAAGTACAGTCGGATTATAGTAGGATTTGTGATAGCTGTCGCAGCATTGATAGTGGCAGGCTGTGCGCGTATGGGATCACCCGACGGTGGCTGGTATGATGAGACGCCTCCACGGGTGATCGGAGCGAATCCTGCTTAAGGTGCTGTGAATGTGAAGGCAAAGCAGTTCTACGTCGACTTCAATGAGTTTATCAAGATAGAAAACGCTTCAGAAAACGTGATTGTTTCACCGCCTCAGACAGAGGCACCGGAAATAAAATCTCAAGGAAAGAGAATTTCCATTAAGCTGGTCGATTCGCTTAAGGCTAATACAACCTATACCATCGATTTCTCTTCTTCTATTTCTGATAATAACGAAGGGAATCCGTTGGGTAACTATACCTATACTTTTTCCACAGGTAATAGGATAGATACTCTTGAGGTAGCCGGGTATGTGATCAATGCTGAGACACTGGAGCCGGTGAAAGGTGTTTTGGTAGGACTGTATGACAATCTCAGCGACTCGGCTTTCTGCAAGTTGCCAATGTTGCGTGTGGCGCGTACTGATTCTCGTGGTCATTTTATCGTTCGGGGTGTAGCACCCGGACGCTATCATATCTTTGCCTTGCAAGATCAGGATGGTGACTATCGCTATGGACAACGATCGGAGATGATGGGTTTTAGTGACCAAATTATCGAGCCTACGTTTAAAGACGATATCAGGCAGGATACTCTGTGGAAAGATTCTCTGCGCATTATGAGCATTGATCGTGTGCATTATACCCATTTTCTTCCGGACGATGTTTGTCTGAGAGCGTTCAATGCTACGATTTCAACACGTTATCTTTTAAAGAGCGAACGTCCTGACCCTCGTTATTTACTGCTCAATTACAGCTATCCAGACAGTGTGCTACCGACAATCAAAGGATTGAATTTTGATGCTACCGATGCGTTTCTTATAGAACGGCCTGTAGCAGGCAAGGACTCGCTCTTGTATTGGCTACGTGACACGGCACTTGTCAATCAAGATACTTTGCGTTTGTCGGTCACGACATCGATTACCGATACGCTTGGTGTGTTGCGTCAGCAGACAGATACCCTTGAGTTTCTTTCCAAAGTGTCATACGCTCGCCGTCTGAAGGAACAGCAGAAAAAGATTGAAGAGTGGCAGAAAGATCAGGAGAAGAAGAAAAAACGCGGTGAGCCTTACGACTCGATCATGCCTCCCGAGGCATTGGCACTAAAATTTGAGCCGTCTCAAAGCCTTGATCCCGATCAGAATATCACCATTACCAGCCCTACGCCACTTGAACCTGTTGATACGGGTATGATACATCTTTATTCGCATCAGCAGAACGATTCGTTGTGGTATAAGGAGCCTTATGATCTTAGACGGTTGTCTGATATGACCTATGTGTTGAGGGCATCCTGGAGACCCGATATGGAATATTCACTGGAAACGGATAGTGCAGCCTTTCGCGATATCTATGGAACAGTGACAAAGGCTCAGAAAATGGGACTGAAAGTGCCTGGTAATGATACCTATGCTTCATTGCTGATCACTATTAATGGAATGTCAGGGAAGCACCTGCTTGTCAATCTGCTTGATAAGAGCGGTAATGTGGTGAAGACGGATACGGTGGATAACGGACAGGCCGAATTCTATTATCTTAAAGAAGGCGACTATTATGTTTCGCTTATCATCGATGCCAACCACAATGGAAAATGGGATACAGGCGACTATGATCTCAAGCTCCAGCCCGAACAGGTGTATTTTTATCCGGAAAAGATCACATGCAAGGCAAAATGGGATATGACGGTGAGCTGGAATCCTACAGAAAAGCCACTCTATCAGCAGAAACCCGCTGACATTACAAAACAGAAGGCTGATAAGGAAAAGAAAATACAGAACCGCAACGCACAGCGCGCTGCTAAATTAGGCATTCAATATCTACCGCAAAAATAGAACGAATATGAAGAAATTGATCTTATTTCTGCTTCTAGCTATAGCGACGCTACAGGCTTCGGCACAGTGCACATTCAGAAATACCGCCTTTAAATCGGGCGAGTTTATCTCTTATAATCTCTACTTCAACTGGAAGTTTGTATGGGTGAAGGCAGGAACAGCATCCATGTCGACTGTTGCGACTACCTATCAAGGAAAGTCGGCCTATCGTACGAGTCTTATCACACGTGGTAGCAGTAAGGCTGATAAGTTTTTCCTGATGCGTGACACACTTCTCTGCTATAACACCCAGAAAATGGAGCCTCTCTACTATCGAAAGGGAGCACGTGAGGGAAAACGTTACACAGTTGATCAAGTGTGGTACAGTTATCCGGGTGGCAAATGTCATATCAAGCAGTGTCGGCAGCATAGCGACGGCAAGAAGACATGGAACCAGGAAACTCTTTCTTACTGCGTTTATGACATGATGAGCATCTATATGCGTGCCCGCTCGTTTGTTCCGACAAAGTGGAAGAACGGACAGCTTATTGACTTTCCCATTGCCGATGGCAAGAAGACTTACGCCGCACGGCTTCGCTATGAGGGAAAAGTAACCGTTAAGGCCGACAACGGGGTGAAATACCGGTGTCTGAAGCTGGCCTATATGGATAAGGATGATGATAGCAACAAATATAAGAAGATAGTTGATTTTTTCGTCACTGATGATGAAAACCATCTTCCTATCCGTCTTGACATGCACTTGAAATTCGGTTATGCGAAGGCTTTCCTTACGCAAATGAAGGGAGTGCGTAATCCAATTACCAGTGTAGTGAAGTGATCCGGTAGATCTTATGGGAGGAGCATTACAGATGTTGTTCCTTTTTATAGGAAAGAAGTAGGTAGAAGCCTATAATCAAAATAAGGGCTGTGTTGTAAGTACGATGCAGCCCTTGTTTTATAATATCAAACTTAATGGTTTGGTAAGTTTGTGAAGATTCCTAATAGATCATTAAGGATAAATTTTAGCTGGCAGTAATATTTTTAGTTAGGACAGAAATAAAAAAGGAGCTATGCTTGTTTTGACATAGCTCCTTTATTCAGTATTGCTTCATGATAATAAGAATATCATTTGTCCGAAGCATTATTTTTCCTTATCCTTGTGTATGAGAGCCAGCAGGTGGTCTACAGCCTCATCCTCAGGGATATTGTGTTCGACACATTCTTGTTTTCTGTACAGAGAAACACGATGAGGTCCAGCACCTACATATCCGTAGTCGGCGTCGGCCATCTCTCCAGGACCATTGACAATGCAACCCATGATGCCTATCTTCAGTCCTTTCAAATCGGTAGTAGCGGCCTTGATGCGGGCTATGGTCTGGCGAAGGTCGTAGAGTGTACGACCACATCCTGGACAAGATATATATTCTGTCTTTGTGGTACGCAACCGGGCAGCCTGCAGAATGGCGAAAGAGGTACTTTCCTGATCGGCTGACGACACATCACCCTCATTCATTCCCCATATACCATCTGTGAGCCCATCCATCAATAGAGCCCCCATATCGGCTGCAAACTCGAGTTGGAATTCTTCCTTATCAGCCTTTATCTTTTCAGCTTGGAGATCGGTTGGCTCATTGTCTTTGGACTTGTTCTGTCCGGCTTCTCCACCGATGTGGTACATCTGTGCGAAGATGACAGGATTGGTCAGACCGGCATTGGTCATTTCATGTACGAGGGCACGTTGGCATCCGAGACGGTTTTGATGGTTGCTCATGGCGATCACTACTACCTCTGGATGCTTCTTCAGCAATGTGATATATTCCTCAGCAGGAGTACCGAACTGAAGTACAAGGAATTTTAAAGGTGCCTCAAGTGAAGCTACAAAGGGAAGGGCTGTCACAGGGAAGATGGGGAACACATGTTCTACGTTCTTACCTGCTTTCAACGCTTCGGCATATACATTAAAATCGACAATGTAGTCACGGCCTTCTGCAGGTTCTTCCGGGAAGTGGGGACCTACATAGAGGTAATCGGCTTGTGGCTTGTCTTCTTCTGCAGTTACTGCCGATGCTTGTCCGTCGGTAGCAGTCAGTATGACGACAGGCACGTTAGAGCCTCCAATGTTACGTACGGCTGTAGTTGTGCGTCGTTTAGGATGCAACCAGTTGAGCTTGTCGCAGATTTCTGCGGGAACAAGTTGATGACCGGCTTTACGGCCGATATAGTCGACGAGATGTCGGGCAACGGGTATCTCAGCCTCCGGTTCTTCAGAGAGCGATACACGGATTGTGTCACCGAGGCCATCAGCTAGTAAGGCGCCTATGCCGACTGCACTCTTAATGCGTCCGTCTTCCCCTTCTCCTGCCTCTGTGACACCGAGATGTAGGGGATAGTGCATGTCTTCGCGATCCATAGTATCGACAAGCAGACGCACCGATTCGACCATCACGACAGTGTTGCTTGACTTGATGGAGATGACTACATCATCGAAATGCTCACGCTTGCAGATGCGCAGGAACTCCATGCAGCTTTCCACAATGCCTTGTGGTGTGTCACCATAGCGGTTGCGGATACGGTCGCTGAGTGAGCCGTGATTCACACCGATGCGGATGGCAGTGTGATGCTCCTTGCAGATATTGAGGAAAGGCGTGAAGCGGTCGTCGAGTTTTTTCAGCTCGGCGGCATATTCTTCATCAGTATATTCCTGCTTGATGAATTTACGGGCCGGGTCAACATAATTACCGGGATTGATGCGTACCTTATCAACGATGGTAGCGGCTATGTCTGCTACATTAGGATTGAAGTGGACATCAGCTACAAGGGGCGTAGAGAAGCCGTGCTTGCGCAGCTCATCCTGAATAGGACCGAGGTTCTCGGCCTCACGTCGTCCCTGGGTAGTAAGGCGCACCAACTCACCACCGGCACGGATAATGCGTTCAGCCTGAGCTACGCAAGCTTCCGTGTCGTTGGTGTTTGTCGTGGTCATCGACTGGATACGCACGGGTGCATCGCTGCCCATGGTAAGGCGGCCGACATGCACGGGTGTTGTTTCCCGTCGATGATAGTTAAACAGGTCGATCATTAATTTGTCTTGAAATTATATTTCACTTCTTTCAGATCGGCGTTGGCTTTCTCGATCTTTTTGCCGAGTCCGGCCTTCCATGCTTCTACTTTGGCAGCAACTTCGGGATCACCGAGTGCGATCATCTCAGCTGCGAGAATGGCAGCATTCTGTGCGCCGTTGACACCTACCGTTGCCACGGGGATGCCCGGTGGCATCTGGATGATGGAAAGCATGGCATCGAGACCGTCGAGCATGCCTTTAATAGGTACACCGATGACAGGCAGAGGTGTTGAGGCTGCGATGACGCCTGGCAGAGCGGCTGCCATGCCGGCACCGGCGATGATCACCTTGATGCCACGCTCCTTGGCACCACGGGCGAACTGCTCCACAGCGTCGGGTGTACGGTGAGCTGACAGGGCATTGATCTCAAAGGGAATCTGCTGGTCGTCCAGCCACTTACAAGCTTTCTCCATGACGGGAAGGTCACTGGTCGAGCCCATGATAATGCTTACGATTGGTTCCATTGTATTGTTTATTTAGAGTTATGAATTGAATGTGTGCGAAAATTTTCCTGTGTTGTTACGATTGTTGCGGACAGACGGTGCCTGTATTATCTTACACAATAATCCAGAAACTGGAGATGAGTCCGATGAAGAAGCCGGCGATGACCTGCCCTAGTGAATGGGAGTGTAAGATCATACGGGCCGATCCTACCATTCCGGCAATGATCAGCAAGATACAGAACCATAGCATCGGATCGAAGTCGAAAAGGACAGAAAAGGCCAGCAGTGAACCTTCTACGCCGCCGATGGCCGCAGCATGCGTGGAGATTTTCCACCATACATTGATAATGGCACAGATGATCTGTATGATGAGTGCCACCATGAGGATGTTGGCCATGAATTGTGGCAGTCGTTGCATTGACATCACATAATAGCAGAAGAAGTAGCAAAGGATCGTGATGACATAAGGAATCATGCGGCGTTCTCTGCGCGAGATGTCTATTTTCGTCCAGCCTTGATAACGCCGATAGAGACGTATGAGCAACGTAGGCAGGAGGATCGTGAATAGATAGGCCAACAGAAGCACCCAAAATTTATACTGCCATGGTAGGATGCTCATGTATGTGAAGATGAAAAGTGCTATCAGTCCAAGTATGGGCAGATAGAAAGGCGTGAAGATCATGCTGACGATGCGCGCCATGAGGATGATGTCTTTCTCTTTGAAGAGTGTAGGAGACTTCGTTTCTAGCTGTTGCATAATGATGATTTATTCTCTTCTTAGCCGTGCCGTGGGTATACCGAGTTGGTCACGGTATTTTGATACTGTGCGGCGCGCGATGGGGAAGCCGAGCTTCTCCATACGTGCGGCGATCTCTTCGTCGCTTAGCGGCTTTTGCTTGTTTTCCTTGCTGACGACGTCTTTTAAGGCGATTTTAATTTTGCGTGTGGAAACATCCTCTCCCTCATCGGTCTTGTATCCGTCGGAGAAGAAGTAGCGGAGGGGAAAGGTACCCCAGGGAGTTTGGGCATGCTTTACATTGGAGACACGCGAGATGGTGGAAATGTCGAGATGGGTTTTCTCGGCTATATCCTTGAGGATCATTGGCCGCAGATCGGCTTCGTCACCGCTTTGGAAAAATTTTTTCTGCCAGTCGATGATGGCTTGCATGGTGATGTAAAGCGTGCGGCGTCGTTGCCGTATGGCCTCAATATATCCCTGTGCACGGTCGACTTTCTGTTTGGCATAGAGCAGTGCTTCCTTATCACGCCGGTTCATGGAACCCTTGTTTTGTTTGTAAGTGTCGACCATGTCGCAAAATTCGCGTGAGACCACCAGATTGGGCACGTGTCCACGGTTGAGGGTGAAGGATACATTGCCGTCCTCATCAGTATCGATGATGAAGTCGGGGGTCACCTGTTGCAGATTTTTCCCTTCTGTCTCTCCAAGCGATGATCCGGGTTTGGGGTTGAGTTTGCGTATCTCATCGCGTACTTCCCTCACCTCGTCACCGGAGATGTGGAGGGCTGTGGCGATACGGTCCCAGTGCAAACGTATGAAGTTTTTGTATTGTTTTTCTATTACTTCCTGCATTAGGTCGCGCATGTGTCCTTTTGGCTTTCGGGCAATCTGTAACAAGAGACATTCCTGCAGTGAGCGCGCACCGATGCCGGCAGGATCGAAGGTCTGTAGCTTTTTGAGCAGTGTTCCCAAATGCTCTTCCGTCACGTCGATATACTCGTAGATAGCCAGTTCGTCGCAGATGGTGCTGAGGGGCTTACGCAGCCAGCCGTCTGTGTCGAGTGATCCGATGAGATATTCCATAATTTTATGATCCTGCTCGTTGAGGTCGAGAACACCGAGTTGTTCTTTCAAGCGGTCATAGAACGATGTAGTATCACCCCATACGCGTTCCTCTTCCTCTGCACCATTTGCATCGTGCTGCACAAGGCGGGAGTCAGCGGAGGGCATGTTGTCGTCACTCTCCAGATCGGAGAGAGCATTATCAAGGTCATCGCCTGTTGTCTCGTCGCTGTCATAGTCATCAGTGGCGTTGTCATCGTCTGGATTATTCTCTGTGGCACTCATTTCATTGTCATCGTCGTTATCACGTTTTTCTTCGAGAGCAGGGTTATCGTCCAGTTCAGCCGATATGTTCTGTTCCAGTTCGGCCAATGGCATCTCTAGCAGTTTCACTTCGAGCATTTGCTGCTGCGAGAGATGCTGCTGCTGTACCTGCTGCTGTGTCTGTGCTTGTGTCTGTATGAGTCGTTGTGCCATAATTGTTAAATAGAGAGAAAAGGAGTTGTCGGTATACTCCGTCGTTTTAGAAATATTCTTTCAATTGTGCTGCCAGTGCTGCCAATACTTCCGGCTCTTGATTGCCATACCGGTTCCATATCTCATGACAGGCAGGGAAAAGGGGGTGGGAGGTGTCCCGAGGCTGTGAGATGTAGGGGTCGAGCCCGAGGAAGAGGCGCATGACGGTGACGATGAGAGCGGGCTGCACCTTTATGAGCTTACCGAGATGGATGATCTCAGGTGTAGAGGGGGCCATTGTATTGGGTGTAAGGCGAAAATAAAGGTCAAGGATGAGAATGAGTGAAATAGGCATTAGTACCTTACAGCCTTTCTTATCTTTTTCCGGTAGCTGTTCCCATCCATCGACGGGAAGAAAGTCTTTCTCCCATGTCGCATTTGTTTGTACACCATCATAGAATACTCCTGCATTACCGAAGCCATGCATCTTCCTGAGAAGTTTGACATTGCGGGCAAGTTTAGCTGGATTTGTGGCGTAAGTATCCCACAGCTGCCGCATCATTGGCGTGGCGAGTTGCCGCAGCTGGAACATTTTGTTATACAGATGTTTGGGCGTGATATGAAGTTGAAGTGCCAAGTCAACAAGTGCACGGCTGTATATGGGCTTCACTCCTTCCGGCTTCTTCAGATAAAGTTGCATGAGAGGGAGCCAGTAGTCTTCACTCCAGGATACGTGGTTTGCCATATCTTTTCTCTTATTGAATGCTAATGCAACAAAGATACAGTAAAATATCGAAAAGGAATGATAATTTCCCAGATTTTTTAGAAGGAGAGGGATATGAAATAAAACTTTCCATTTTCTTCCGTTCTGTTTCCTTTTGTATTGACTTCTATGCGTAAGATTACGATAGAGAGAAAATTAAGGAAACTAGAGCGGAAAAGAATGGAAAGTATAGAATCTACGGCTTAGGGTGAGGCCGTTAGTCGTTGTTAGTCTTTGAAGAAGTCACCACTCTTCACCATGTCCTCACTCTTCCAGGGAGCAGGTGCGCCGCCAAGATACTTGTGGAACCATTCGAGATGGGCATTGTAGTAGAGGGGCATTGACTTCAGGTTGGAAGGCCAGTGGCCATCGTTGTCGAAGACGATCAATCGGGAGGGAATGCCTAGCGTCTGGAGAATGGTGAAATACTCCAGCGACTGATTGTAGGATACGCGATAGTCGCGCTCACCGGTGATGATTAGTGTCGGTGTATGATAGTTTTTCACATACATGTTCGGGCTCCACTTGTCGTAGAGCTTTGAGTTCCAGGGCTGACCTCCGAGCTCAAAGTTGGGGAACCACAGTTCTTCGGTCGTACCCCACATGGCTCTGAGGTTGAATACGCCCATCATTGAAGCGAGACACTTGAAGCGGTGGGGCTGTCCCTGCAGCCAGTTCATGAAATAGCCGCCATAGCTCCATCCCATGGCTCCCATGCGTGTGGAGTCGACATAGTTAAGCTCAGCGAGCTTATTAGTTACGGCGATGACATCCTCATAAGGTGAGCCACCCCAGTCTCCACTGATGGCCCGGCAGAAATCCTGACCGTAACCAGTAGAGCCGTGCGGGTTGGGATAGGCTACTACATAGCCGGCTCCGGGATATACCTGCCAGTCGGCGCGGAAGGAGTTCATCCACTGCATTTGTGGACCGCCGTGCACATTGACGATGAGAGGATATTTTTTTGAGGGATCGAAATTGTGGGGCTTGACAATGAACACTTCCACTGAATCGCCTTTTGCACCCATCACCCACATAGTCTCTGAGGGACGCATGTCGACCTCTGCTTCGAGTTGGTCGTTAAGATGGGTCACTTGTGTCTCACGTCCTTTCTTGTCAGCATGATAGAGGGCTGACGGTTTACCTGTCGTGGAGTAGCTGTAGTAGAAGCCACCTTTGCCGTCAGCACAGAAACCACTGATGGCTTTGCCGGCGATCACAGGGCGGATGTGGCCCTTTGCCAGGTCAACAGCATAGAGAGGCTCTTCACCGCGTACCTCTCCGAGGAAATAGATCTGCTTTGAGTCGGCGCTCCACTGGAAGTCATCTACCCAGTTGTCGAATTGTTCTGTAAGCACGCGTTTCTCTCCCGTCTTGCGGTTGATCAGTCCAAGGATGAAGCGGTCGCTCTCGTAGCCGGGAGTACGCTGGAAACGATAGGCGATCCAACGGCCGTCAGGTGAGTACTGTGGTGAGCCGTCCCAGGCTTTATTGTCGGCCGTCAGACAGCGTGTCTCACCACCAGTGACGGGCACTACCCAAAGGTCACAGTTTGTTGATGCTTCAGGATGGCGGTCGTGGTTGCTCAAGTAGCAGATTTCCTTACTGTCGGGTGAGAAGACGAAGCCTGAGGGACCGTTAGGTGAGAAGACAGGTGAGTCGTAGCGACCTGGAGTCAGGTCGGTATATTTCTTTGTCTGCAGGTCATAGACGAGGATGTGCCAGTAGCGGCCGTCGTTGTACTCTGTCCAGTGGCGGAGGAAGAGCGAATCGGTGAGATGTGCCTGCAGAGGATTCTTCTGCTTGGCAGTCAGGGCAGCAAGTTGTGCCTTGCCGTCAGTTCCGTCAGTGAGAGGATCCACTTGGGCGGCGAAGGCCACGTATCGGCCGTTAGGGGATACAATGGCACTTTGGACACCGAGTGCATAATCGGTGAGCTGTGTTGATACGCCGTTCTCCAGCACATAGAGCTGGGCTGTACCGTTCTTATAGGAAGTGTAATACAGCTTTTTACCATCTTCCGACCACTGGGGCGAAGCGCTCAGACTGTCATTGGTGACGGTCTTTCCGTCGACAACAATGTTCATAAACGATTTCTGACGGCTGAGAATGGAACCGCTGACGGTATAGGCCAGCTGTCCCTTGGCACTTACAGTAGGTCCTGAGGCATACTGTACGCGGTAGACATCCTTCACTTCGAAGGCCCGCTTCTGTGTCTGTGCGGTTGTTGTGAGGGCTGTGGCGAGAGCCAGGGTACCCAATAAAAATTTGTTCATTCTGATATATTGTTTTATAAAGACGCTGTGTAATTGTTGTTTTATTGCGTATGATTTTATCCGGCTTTTTATAAAGTTGGGGATAGATTGTCCTTTTATGTTTGCAAAACTAAACAAAATAATTGAAGAAAGGGAGTTTATCTTTCGGAAAAATCAATTTCGACTGGTTTCTGTAAACAAGTGTGTACTTACTAGGTTAATATAGGGACTGTCGTAAAAAGGCTAAAACTT
>ULLE01026525.1_pt1 | contig 12592 bp, 10 predicted proteins | sample 1951331 | NCBI WGS metagenome assembly ULLE01 (sample SAMEA4835518, study PRJEB28245) | human gut metagenome | biome: gut microbiome; material: fecal sample | place: Denmark | collected 2008
CTGCTGAACAGAAAAAAGAAGTAGGTATGAAATTGAACGAGTTGAAGAACCTGGCACAAGAACGCATTGCCGCCTTGAAAGAAACATTCGAAAATCAAGACAACAGTGCCGCCGAACTGGACTTGACTCGTACGGCTTATCCGATTAAACTGGGTACACGCCATCCGCTGACAATTGTACGCAACGAAATCATCGATATCTTCGGCCGCATGGGCTTCACCATTGCCGACGGACCGGAAGTAGAAGACGACTGGCATGTGTTCTCTTCTATGAATTTCCCCGCAGACCATCCGGCACGCGACATGCAGGATACATTCTTCATTGAAACTCATCCCGACATCATTCTCCGTACACACACTTCTTCTGTACAGAGCCGCGTGATGGAAGTTTCTCAGCCTCCTATCCGTGTCATCTGCCCGGGACGTGTATACCGCAACGAAGCTATCAGCTACCGTGCACACTGCTTCTTCCACCAGGTAGAAGGTCTGTATGTCGACAAGAACGTATCCTTTACCGACCTGAAACAAGTGCTGCTGCAGTTTGCACAAGAAATGTTTGGACCGGATACAAAAATCCGTTTGCGTCCGTCATACTTCCCGTTCACTGAACCCAGTGCCGAAATGGATATCAGCTGCGACATCTGCGGCGGTGAGGGCTGTCCGTTCTGTAAATATACCGGATGGGTAGAAATCCTGGGATGCGGAATGGTAGACCCGGCTGTGCTGGAAGCCAACGGCATTGACAGCAAAGTATATACGGGTTATGCTTTCGGTATGGGAGTAGAACGTATCACGAACCTGAAATACAAAGTAAAAGACTTGCGTATGTTCTCCGAGAATGATACTCGTTTCTTGGAAGAATTTGAATCAGCCAACTGATTCCGAATAAACGCTTTTTCATAAGAACACGGATTACACCGGGAGTAAAAAGGAGGATTTCCTGCTAACATCTCGTGTAATCCGTGTTTATCTTATATATACATCACACTTTTCCTTTCCCGAATATGCCAAAAGACAAGCTGGTCACTCCGAGTTTTTGTGCCATCCTGGCAGCCAATTTTCTGCTTTATTTCGGTTTCTGGTTACTCACTCCGATTCTTCCCTTTTATTTGTCGGAGGTATTCCACACGTCACATACCACCATCGGAATCATTCTTTCCTGCTATACGGTTTCTTCCTTGTGCATCCGTCCATTTTCCGGTTATATCTTGGATACATTCGCCCGCAAGCCTTTGTACTTGCTGGCCTACTTCATCTTTACCTTGATCTTTGCCGGATACATGACTGCCACCGTCCTGACTTTATTTATCATTTTCCGCGTGGTGCATGGATTCTCCTTCGGGATGGTCACCGTAGGAGGAAATACGCTTGTCATCGACATCATGCCTTCTTCCCGACGGGGGGAAGGATTGGGCTACTACGGACTGACCAACAACATAGCCATGTCCATAGGCCCGATGTTCGGCTTGTTCCTGCACAGTGGAGGGGCTTCCTACACCACCATCTTCTCGTATGCGCTGGGCTCGTGTGTCATCGGTTTCATCGCTGCCTGCACCGTACGTACCCCCTACAAGGCCCCGGTAAAACGAGCTCCCATTTCTCTCGACCGGTTCATCTTAATCAAAGGACTTCCAGCCGGATTAAGTCTGCTGTTACTCTCCATCCCGTATGGAATGACCACCAACTATGTAGCCATGTATGCGCAAGAAATAGGTATTACCGCTGAAACCGGTTTCTTTTTCACCCTCATGGCCGTAGGAATGGCCGTCAGCCGGTTATTCAGTGGCCGACTGGTAGACCGAGGCTTGGTGACCAAGGTCATTGCGGCAGGCTTGTATCTGGTCAGTGCCTGTTATTTTGCCTTGACAGCCTGCGGATGGCTGGTAGAATGGAACCTGAAAATCACGACAACCATTTTCTTTCTTATTTCATTGCTGCTGGGTATTGGATTCGGTACCATGTTCCCTGCCTATAATACGTTGTTTGTCAACCTGGCCCCCAACAACCAGCGAGGAACAGCCACAAGTACCTATTTAACTTCATGGGATGTTGGTTTGGGAATCGGTATGCTGACAGGAGGTTATATTGCAGAAATTGCTACGTTTAAGATGGCCTATCTTTTCGGAGCTTCCCTCACGGTTGTATCCCTGTTTTATTTCCATGTAAAGGCAGGTCCCCATTTCGAACAAAACAAACTCCGCTGAAAAGACTCTTACTCCTTATAGGTGAATACAAAGATATGTGACAAACGATTATCGACTTTTGTCAATTGCAAAGACAAAATAAAGGGACGGAACAAATCGGCATGCCGAATCATAAATGGCGGAAGATAAGAAGAATACTTTTCGGGTGACTCCATTACTTTCTCCATATCGGCCACCATAATATAAGAAGCATCACGCGACAAATTGGAAACGCATTCGTCAAATAAAGAATGAGATGGAGAAGCAGCTATTGCCGCTACACATGAATCGACCCTTTCACGTCCCGACACAACCAGCAAACTATCGGACTCAGAAACCATTGGTATCGCCTGTAGACCTTCTATCGTACGCTGCTGGCAGTCTTCCGCTCCATACATCTGACCGCTCAAATAAAACACCTCACTGTTGAGATGAATATCATATTCGCTCCAACTATGACAAGCTTCCTTTCCTAACAAAGGTACCGATGCGGTACGTCCGTAAATGGTAATGAAATCTGTAGCTTGAGGATGATGTATAGACGCAAAAACAGTATCTTCACGAAGCGATTTATTGTCCTTTACGGCATCAATGACCTGTTCTATCAGCTTCTTCTGATAACTTACCACTACCAACCCCTCGGTTGTATAGACTGACAAATACTTTTTAGGAGTCAAAGGATATATTTCAATTTTTTTCCCACGATAAAACTCTTTCTTAGGGGTAAAATCTACTCCAAAACGACTCTGTATAGCTTCAATCAATTGACGTTTCCCCTCTTTTCCCATCCGGAAATAAGCAACTACATCCATTGAGGTATGTGGCTGATGAAAACTTATCACCACATAATGCATTTGATACGACAAACCATGGGCAGAAATGGATGAAAACTCATTTAGGTCAGACAATATATCATTAATCAAACCCGACCGATGAAGTGTATCCAACTGGGAAGAATAGGCCATCTGAGAGAAGGCATGCATAAACTTATCAATATTGTCTGTTTCAAGCACACCTGCACAATCTTGAGGGACAAATTCGAACACATCTACCTGATTTTCCTTATCGGCCATACTCAGACGGGCAAAACCATAAAAGGCAATCCCGATACAAAACAGTACCACGGAAAGCACCACACCCAATTTTATGACCGAACGAATTTGCATTACTATACGATTTCACGCAAAGATAGCAAAAACTTTTTAAAAAGTACAAACAAAAACGAATATATTTTTAGAAAGTCATTTACATTGTTTTAATTTTTCCATCAATTCGGCACGTGAGATTCCCAAATCAATTGCTTTCTCGTATGCCTCACGTGCATCGTCCTTCTTTTTTTGTTCCAAATAAATGTCTCCTTTCATCAGATAAGACATTGCATCCTGGCCATCCAGTTTCAGTACTTCGTCTAAATCATACAAAGCTGCGTCCAATTGTCCGTGTTCCCATTCCATATTGGCCCGCATCTTCAATATTGCCGCATCTTTGGGGAAATCGGTTACCAAACGGTTCATGGCATCCATTGCCGACTGAAAACGTCCTTCCTTTTCATCCAGCATAACGATACCGATGCGAGCCGTCTTATTCTTCACATCCTGCTCCAACACGACGTTATAATCTACACGGGCTTCCTTATATTCACGACGTTGCATATAAATATAAGCCCTGAACAAACGGGCCTCCTTGTTTTTCGGCAAAAGGTCAATCACATTGCAATAATCCAAGTAGGCTTTCTGGGTCAGATTCTTCTCCAGGTAGAGTGCAGCCCGATTCAGCAACATTGTGGTAGAATAAGGAATGATGTTCAAAGCCAGCGTATACGACTCTATCGCCTCATCAGTCTTCCCCAATCTTTTCTGCACAGTACCCAGATTGGAGAACAACAAGGCATTCCGTGCATTGTTCGGTTCAAGTTTCAATGCCTTTTGAAAAAGTTGTTCTGCCTGGACCAGACTGTCTTTCTTCACACAATCCATCGCCTGCTCAACTATCTCATTATACGACTGAGCCTGCACTGAAAATGCGGCTAAGAACCAACCGCACAAAACCAACAGTAAATATTTCATTTTCTTTTTCTTTGATTCTACAGCGAAGGTAGCATTTCTAAACCGAACAAAGAGGTATTACAATATTTTTTTGTAAGTTTGAACAATCATTTATATAAAACCCGAAAATCATGAAAACAGAAAAAGCGATTTTTGCCTGCGGATGCTTCTGGGGGGTACAACACCAGATGGAACGTGCAACAGGAGTAATACGTTCCACCGCAGGATATATAGGAGGACACAAAGAGAATCCCACTTACCCGGAAGTAAAAGCCCACACCACCGGACATGCAGAAGCCGTGCTTGTGGAATATGATGCCGAACAGACCACCTATACAGATTTGTGCAAACTCTTCTTTGAAATACATGACCCGGCACAAACCGACGGACAAGGTCCAGATATCGGCCCGCAATACCGCAGTGAAATTTTCTACCTAAACGATGAACAGAAACAGGAGGCAGAAAAGGTCATTCAGATTCTGAGAGACAAAGGATATGAGGTGAACACCAAACTGACACCGGCCACTACCTTTTGGCCCGCAGAAGAATATCACCAGCATTATTATGACAAAACAGGCGGTGAGCCTTATTGCCACATCCGGGTCAAGAAATTCTGACAAAAAAGAGGGACTTCTCGCAAAAGAAATCCCTCTTCCTATTTTTCAGACTCAATCTCGAATCAAGCTTTCTTGATATAATCTACAATCCAGGCACCCACTTCTTTCGTGCCGTATTTAGCACCTCCTTCTACCTGTATTTCCGGAGTGCGCACGTTAGCATCCAGTGAAGCATCTACTGCCCGACGGATCAGTGCTCCTTCTTCCTTGCAGTCGAAATATTCAAACAACATGGCTACGGAAAGAATCTGTGCCAATGGATTGGCAATGTTCAAGCCCTTAGCCTGTGGCCATGAACCATGAATCGGCTCGAATACCGGAGTGCTTTCACCGGTAGAAGCAGAAGGGAGCAATCCCATAGAACCACTGATGACAGAACCCTCATCGGTCAGGATATCTCCAAATGTATTTTCCGTCACCATGACATCAAAAAACTTCGGTTCCTGAATCATCTTCATGGCTGCGTTGTCTACGAACATATAGTCGGTCGTCACTTCCGGATACTTAGGAGCCATTTCCTGGGCAATCTGACGCCACAAACGGGAAGAAGCCAACACATTAGCCTTATCTACTACCGTCAGGTGTTTCCGACGCTTCATGGCATATTCAAAACCTACCTTCAAAATACGTTCAATTTCCGGACGAGTATACATGTTGGTATCGTATGCCTTGTCGTTGTCCTGGTATTTTTCACCAAAATACATACCACCTGTCAATTCACGGATGCAAAGGAAATTCGCTCCATCTACCAATTCCGCTTTCAACGGAGATTTATGCACCAAGCATTTGAAAGTCTGTACCGGACGAATGTTGGCAAAAAGTCCCAATTTCTTACGCATGGCCAGCAAACCTTGTTCCGGACGCACTTTCGCCGTAGGGTCATTATCGAATTTCGGATCACCTACTGCTGAGAACAACACCGCATCAGCATTCTTGCAAATCTGATACGTTTCTTCCGGGAACGGGTCACCCACTTCATCAATGGCGTGAGCTCCGCAAAGCGCATATTTATAAGTTACTTTATGACCGAATTTTTCACAAACGGCTGTCATTACATCTACTCCCTGTACGGAGATTTCCGGTCCGATTCCGTCACCGGCTAATACTGCTATTTTAAAGTCCATAATCAGATACGTTTAATTTAAATCTTCTATCATATTCAACATTTTGATGGTCGCCTTGATGGCTGCTTCCGTTTGGTCAGCATCAAATCCACGGGTACGGAATTCCTTATCCTCATAATTCCACGTAATCACAGTCTGCACGAAAGCATCGGTGCGTCCTCCTGGCGGAATGGTGACGGCATAATTCACCAGCATCGGGAACTTACGTCCCAACGTACCTTTGTAAATCTTACGCAAGGCACGCACGAAAGCATCATACTGTCCGTCACCGGAGGAGCTCTCCTGGTAGGTCTTTCCGTCGATTTCAATGCTCAGCGTGGCCATCGGTTTCAGTCCTTGAGCCAAGGTCACAAAATAGCTGAGCAATTTCACCTTATTTTGTATCCCGTCGTGCTTGAGTACATCACTGATGATATATGGCAAATCTTCCGGAGTGACTTGTTCTTTTCTGTCTCCCAATTCAATGATACGCTGGGTAACCTTCTTCATGGAGTCTTCATCCAGTTCCAACCCCAGACTTTCCAGGTTCTTGCGGATATTGGCTTTACCAGAGTTCTTTCCCAAGGCATATTCCCGCACACGGCCGAAACGCTCCGGGAGCAAGTCATTGAAGTACAACTTGTTTTTGTTGTCTCCATCGGCGTGAACCCCCGCCACTTGCGTAAACACGCTCTCTCCTACAATCGGTTTGTTAGCCGGAATCGTGACACCGGAATAAGACTCTACCACGCGGCTTACATCGTTCAACCGACTCTCGTCAATACGCGTAATAGCATGAAAATGATCCTTCAGGATAGCCTGCACACTGGCCAACGGAGCATTACCAGCCCGTTCACCCAGTCCATTAATCGTGGTATGCAATCCTTTTACCCCACTCAGCACAGCTGCCAGCACATTGCTCACAGCCAAGTCATAATCGTTATGGGCATGAAAATCGAAATGCAGGTCGGGATAACGCTTCTTCATTTTGCGCATGTATTCAATCACCTGCAACGGATTGAGAATACCCAATGTATCCGGCAGCATAAAGCGCTTAATGCCACTGTCCTTCAACCCGTCGACCAAGCCAAATACATACTCTGGAGTATCTTTGATTCCGTTGCTCCAGTCCTCCAGATACAGATTGACATCCATATCCTTCGTCAAGGCATAATCCACTACCTTACGGATATCCTCCAAATGCTCCGGAAGCGTCTTCTTCAACTGATAACGGCAATGCTTCTCCGAACCTTTTGCCAACAGGTTAATAACCCGGCATCCTGCCTGGTGAATCCAGTCTACCGACACCGTTCCATCGACAAAGCCCAGCACTTCCACTCGCTGCAACAGACCACGGCGTGCCGCCCAGTCACAAATCATTTTTACCGCATTGAATTCACCATCCGACACACGGGCAGAAGCCACCTCTATCCGGTCTACTTTCAAATCTTCCAGCAGCAGACGGGCTATCATCAGTTTCTCATGAGGCACGAACGATACGCCACTGGTCTGCTCCCCGTCGCGCAACGTAGTGTCCATTATTTCTATTCTCGGATGATTATCCATAATCAACTATTCTATCGGTTAGCTACGTGCCTTCTCGAAGGCTTCAATCTTATCTTTGTTTTCTACCAAGAAGTCAATGTCGTCCAATCCGTTCATCAGACAATGTTTCTTATAGGCATTGATTTCAAACTTCTCAGACTTTCCTGTAGCTTTGTTGGTAATGGTCTGTTCCGGCAGATTGACTTCTACTTCTGTTTTAGGGTCAGCATAGATTGAATCGAACAGTTCTTTCAGGAATCCTTCACTTACCACTACCGGAAGTACGAAGTTGTTCAATTCATTATTCTTGTGAATGTCGGCAAAAAAGCTGGACACCACCACTCTGAAACCATATCCGGCAATCGCCCATGCGGCATGTTCACGGCTGGAACCGCTTCCGAAGTTTTTTCCAGCCACCAGAATCTGTCCGCTGTACTTCGGATCGTTCAACACAAAATCCTTGTTCAACGAACCATCCGGATTGTAACGCCAGTCGCGGAACAAATTGTCACCAAAAAACTTTTCATCACGGGTGGTAGCTTTCAGGAAACGTGCCGGAATAATCTGGTCCGTATCCACATTTTCCAAAGGCAAAGGAATACAAGTACTTGTTATGATATTGAATTTCTGTTTCATGACACTCATTTTTTACATTAACGTTCTCGGATCTGTAATCACACCGGTTACGGCAGCGGCTGCCGCAGTCAACGGGCTGGCCAACAAGGTACGTGAACCGGGGCCTTGACGACCTTCAAAATTACGGTTGCTGGTAGATACGGAATACTTGACTGCCGGAATCTTATCGTCATTCATGGCCAGACAAGCACTACAGCCCGGCTGACGAATTTCAAAACCTGCTTCTTCCAGAATTTTATCCAGTCCTTCCTGACGAATCTGTTCATCTACCATCCAAGAACCCGGCACCAGCCACGCAGTGATATGTGCTGCTTTCTTACGTCCTTTCACGATAGAAGCGAAAGCCCGGAAGTCCTCAATACGTCCGTTGGTACAAGCTCCTAAGAACACATAGTCTACTTTCTTACCCAGCAGACTTTCGCCCGGCTGGAAGCCCATATAATGCAAGGATTTTTCAAAGGAACCTTTTTCCACTTCACTCATGCCTTCCGTGGTCGGGATGTGTGAGGTAATAGCCATACCCATACCCGGATTGGTACCATAGGTAATCATCGGCTGAATATCTGCGGCATCGAAACGTACTTCTTTGTCAAACACGGCATCGTCATCGCTCTTCAGCGTCTTCCAATAAGCCAATGCCTTATCCCATTCCTCTCCTTTCGGGGCATATTCACGACCTTTGATGTATTCAAAGGTCACTTCATCCGGCGCAATCATTCCTCCACGGGCCCCCATCTCAATAGACAGGTTGCACAGGGTAAGACGACCTTCCATTGTCAAGCTGCGGATCGCTTCACCGGCATATTCCACAAAATAACCGGTCGCACCGCTGGTGGTCATCTTCGACATCATATACAAAGCCACATCCTTGGCTGTCACACCTTTTCCCAGTTTACCGTCAATCGTAATACGCATGGTTTTCGGACGAGCCTGAAGGATACACTGCGAAGCCATCACCATTTCCACCTCACTGGTACCGATTCCGAAAGCAACCGCTCCCATCGCACCGTGAGTAGAAGTATGTGAGTCACCACATACGATGGTCATACCCGGAAGAGTCAATCCGCGTTCCGGACCTACCACATGGATGATACCGTTTTTCTTGTTCATCATTCCGAAATGTGTCAAACCGAAATCGGCTGCATTCTTAGCCAAAGCATCGACCTGTGCTTTGGATACCGGATCTTCAATCGGTTTGTCCTGGTCGTGCGTCGGCGTATTGTGGTCCGGCATACAGTAAATGCGTTCCGGACGGAAGCATTTCAACCCACGGGCACGCATCCCGGCAAAAGCCTGTGGACTCGTCACCTCGTGACAGTACAGACGGTCTATATACAATTGGGTAGGTCCATCTTCCACCTTCTGCACCACATGTGCATCCCATATCTTATCGAATAATGTATTAGCCATAAAATCTCGTTTAATTTATTTTCTGAATTTGTTGATACAATCGATATATGCTTCTACTGAAGCTGCAATGATGTCGGTGTTGGCTCCGAAACCATAGTACATCTGTCCGTCGTATTCTACCTGCATATGTACTTTACCTACATCATCACTACCTTTGCTGATAGCCTGAATGGTAAATTCCTTCAAGGTCATCTGACGCTTGATAATCTGTTTCACGGCCTTGATGGCTGCATCCACCGGACCATTACCTGTAGCGGCTGCTTCAAAATGCTCGCCACTGATGTTCAATCCCAGACTGGCTACAGAACGTACTCCAACTCCACTGGTTACCTGCAAGTATTCCAGTTTGATATGATGGTTCACATTGCGGTCGGCTCCAGCCAATACCAGGATATCATCATCCGTAATGTCTTTCTTCTTGTCGGCCAGTTTCAGGAAGTCTTCGTATACCTTGTCCAATTTCTCCTGCGTCATTTCCACACCCAGTACATGCAGACGATGTTTCAAAGCCGCACGTCCGCTACGTGCCGTCAATACAATGGCATTGTCATCGATACCCACATCTTTCGGGTCGATAATTTCATAAGTCTGTGCATTCTTCAATACTCCATCCTGATGAATTCCTGAAGAATGGGCAAATGCATTACGTCCTACAATGGCTTTATTGGGCTGTACCGGCATATTCATCAAGCTGGAAACCATGCGGCTGGTAGGATAGATTTTCTGTGTGTTGATATTTGTATCGATATGAATGTCATGATGACAACGCAGAATCATGGCAACCTCTTCCAAAGAGGTGTTACCGGCACGTTCTCCGATACCGTTGATGGTCACTTCCACCTGACGGGCTCCGTTCAACACGCCACTGATGGTATTGGCAGTCGCCATACCCAAGTCATTGTGGCAGTGAGTAGAAATGATGGCTTTGTCAATCCCATCCACATGTTCCATCAGGTATTTGATTTTTGCCCCATATTCATCCGGCAAGCAATAACCAGTTGTATCCGGGATATTTACCACTGTAGCTCCTGCTTTGATAACGGCTTCTACCACACGCGCAAGGTATTCATTCTCCGTACGTCCGGCATCTTCGGCATAAAACTCTACATCTTCCACGTAACGTTTGGCATATTTCACCGCATTGACAGCCCGTTCGATAATTTCCTCACGAGTAGAATTGAATTTATATTTGATATGCGAATCAGAGGTACCGATACCCGTATGAATACGTTTGTGTTTGGCATACTGCAACGCCTCGGCAGCCACATCGATGTCTTTCTGTACGGCCCGTGTCAGTGCACAAATAGTTGGCCAAGTCACTGCTTTTGAGATTTCAATCACTGAATTGAAATCTCCCGGACTTGAGATTGGGAATCCGGCTTCAATCACATCCACCCCCAACGTTTCAAGCTGTTTAGCCACCTGAATTTTTTCTACGGTATTTAACTGACATCCCGGTACCTGCTCCCCGTCGCGGAGCGTAGTATCAAAAATAAATAATCTGTCACTCATAATATTCTTGTTTTATTTCCTTATAATCCTAAAAAAAAGCCTTTCGCACTGGGAAGTGAGAAAGGCTTTATATGATATTGTTTTTACATCAATATGCACGCGACTCACTTCCCACCGGGCTTTCCAGCAGATTAATCAAACCACATAGCAAAATATGTAAAAACAGAATATTCATTTATTGATTCTCTTTATCTTTTTCTTTTTTGTTGCTGCAAAGGTATACAATATTTTGAAACAAGAAAATAAAAAGAAAGTTTTTTCCAACATTAAACAACAATTTCACACAAACACATGCAACTGAATATAAATCTATCATTCTGAAAGCAAACGAAGCTCATGAAGGCAAGCTTCTACTTCAGTCATGCTTCCCATGTGTTTGCCCATATCGTCCGACAGTTTCACACATTCACGCCACTCCTGGTTCGGGCTCATTTTACAGCGCGACAGCTTCATGACAATGTTAGAAGGCTGATAACCTGTATCATTGGTCAGGTTCGTACCGATTCCGAAGGAACACCGTATCTTTCCCTGGCAATACTGGAATATCTTCAGAGCCTTTTCAAAGTCGAGTGCATTACTGAAAATAATAGTTTTGGTAGTCGGGTCAATTCCCAGTTCCTTGTACCGGGCTATCAGACGGTCGATAAACTCATACTCATTACCCGAGTCGCAACGTACCCCGTCAAACAGCTTCGCCTGCTTCCGGCTGAAATTACTTAAAAACGAATCGGAAGTATAAGTATCCGACAGGGCTGTACCCAAATCTCCATCGTACACGTTTACCCAATTCTCCAAGGCCATATAATTGGCATGCTTGTAACCGAACTGTGCCCCATGAAACATGAACCATTCATGCGGATGCGTTCCCATAGGCAGCATCCCATATTTCATGGCCAGATAACAATTGGAAGTTCCCGTACAATAGCGGGCATGCTTCTTTAAGTATTCCACTACCAGTTTCTGCACGTCAAATGAAAAACGGCGCCGTGTACCAAATTCAGAAAAAGGCATCTGATGGGCGTTCGACAGTTCCACCTTTCCCGCCAGTTTATCCAGAATAACCTGCTTGTCCGGCATACGGTTTAAGAACTGATTTTTTATTTCCGATACGATGGCCAATAAGGGAACCTCATACAATGTTACCTTATATAAATAGTCCGTAACGGACATTTGGAGATGATGATGCTCATCCAGCCAGACCTCTATCTTATTGGGGTCAAAACGGAAAGAAGAAAGCCACTCCCAATATACTCCTGGCAAAAAACGACAATGAGTAGTCATGTATTCCTGTTCCTCCGGAGACAGACGAACCATTTCCAGGTTATGGATTTCATTCTTCAGTGCCTCCAAAAAACCTTCTGTATATTCCGTATCGTCTCTATCCTTAAACGTAAAAGTTCCCATTGCATAGGGAAACAACTTGATATAAGCGTATGAGGTAGTAAACTTATATAAATCAGTATCTAAAATTGTTTTTATCACCATATTGTTCTATTTATTTCTTAATGCAAATCACTACTGTCCAATAAAAGTTGGCTAATC
>ULLE01005429.1_pt1 | contig 12580 bp, 20 predicted proteins | sample 1951331 | NCBI WGS metagenome assembly ULLE01 (sample SAMEA4835518, study PRJEB28245) | human gut metagenome | biome: gut microbiome; material: fecal sample | place: Denmark | collected 2008
TCTCCCTGGTTACGGTCACCATAAGGTCTGTCACCGCTTCTTGCAGGTCTGTCTCCCTGTTGTTTATCCGGTTTTACATTAACCCTGTCACTTGGTCTTATGGCACCTTGTGGCCTTTCTAAAGGGCGGATTCCCTGTGGCCTGTCAATAGGTTTTTCATTTCTTCTATTGTCATTGGAACCATTACGGTTTCTGTCCCTGTTATTATTTTTACGCTGTGAATCCCTGATATCCTTCCGTCCGCTGTTTTGTGGGTTATATACGGAAACGATTTTTTTCTTGACAGGTGCGTCCTGCTTAGGAGCCTGTGCTGATTCATCTTTAGTCTGTTCTTTAGTCTGTTCTTTAGTCTGTTCTTTAGTTTCTTTGACTTCCTTAGCCTCTTTAAATTCAGGCTTATTTTCTGTAACCGGCTTCTGTTCTTTCTTGACAAACTGCTTTTTAGCTAAAGCAATTTCATCTTCAGAAACAGAATTGCTGGATGTTTTAATCTTCTCGTTTTTTGATGATAAAAATTCAAGTAATTCTTTTGAATTAATATTCAGTTCTTTTGCTAATTCGTGTACTCTCATTAAGCTAATCTAAACCTCCAAATCCCTATCCGGGCATTTATTTATTATCTATTTTTTCATATTTTGAAATTATTGCTTTTGCAAAATCTTCATCAATGATTCCAACTGATGTTCTAAGTTCCTGTCCTATTGAATGACCAAGACTAACTTTATCCGAATACATTATTACAGGAATATTATAGAAAAAACATTTGTTAGAAAAAAGTTTTTTAGTGTTATTTGAAGCATCCTCCGAAACGATAACAAGTTTTGCTTTATTTTCTTTTACCGCTTTTTCAGTTGAGAACTCTCCGCTTACAACTTTACCTGCTCTCTTTGCCAGTCCAATCATAGACAAAATACTATCTTGACTCAATATTATTCATCTCCTTAATCAGTTCATCATATACATTTTCCGGTATCTTCATCTTAAGTGAACGATCAATGCCTTTGTTTTTTATAGCTTTGGCAAGACAACCGGCTGTCTTACAGATATATGCACCACGGCCATTTTTCTTGCCTGTATCATCAAGAAAGATTTCATCTTCATTGGTTTTGATAACACGTATCATTGATTTCTTATCTTTAAACTCACCGCATCCTACGCATTGTCTCTGCGGTATTTTTTTATTAACTGCCATATGCAAACATCCTAATTTTATTCTGCATCATCAGACTCAGTAGTTTCATCCGCATAAGATTCTACTTCATCAAGGAGTCCCAAATCCCTTGCCTGTGACTCGCTCTTAATATCAATCTTGAAACCTGTAAGCCTTGCTGCAAGTCTTGCATTCTGTCCTTCTCGTCCGATTGCAAGTGATAACTGGTAATCAGGTACAATAACCTGTGCTGTTTTTTCTTCAGCATCTGCGGCTACATATACAACTTTGGCAGGACTTAACGCATTCTCAATAAGGTTGGCAGGGTTCTTGCTCCAATTAATGATGTCAATCTTTTCACCGTTAAGTTCAGATACAACCGCATTAACTCTGGAACCGTTTACACCTACACATGAACCTACAGGATCTACATTAGGATTTTTGGACCATACAGCCATTTTAGTTCTTGAACCTGCTTCTCTTGCAATACTCCTGATTTCTACTGTTCCGTCTCTGAGTTCTGCAACTTCTGCCTCAAAAAGTCTCTTTACAAATTCAGGATGACATCTTGAAACCGCAATTTTAAGACCCTTCTTCTCAGTCTTAACTTCGGTAACATATACCTTAATTCGATCGTTTGGTTTGTATTTTTCACCCTTAACCATATCTGCCTCGCTAAGGATTGCATCAGCTCTTCCGAGATTAATTACAAGATTATTTCCGGCATACCTTGATACGATTCCTGTAACAATATCTTTTTCTTTTGCATGGTATTCATTATATACCGCCTGTCTTTCTTCTTCTCGGATTTTCTGAAGAATGGCACTTTTGGAATTCTGTACCGCAATTCTTCCAAACTCAGCTGATTTAATTTCTACATTAATGGTATCACCGATATTGTATTTAGGACTTATCATCTGTGCATCTGCAAGGCTTATCTGCGTAACGCTGTCTTCTACTGTTTCCACAACCTCTTTAGCTGCCGTTACCTTAAAGTCTCCTGTTTTCGTATCAACTTTGGCTGTAAAGTTTTCATTCTTTCCAAAGTGATTTTTGCATGCTGCAAGCAAAGAATTTTCGATTGCTTCAATAAGTACCTTTTTGCTTATCTTTTTCTCCTTTTCAAGAATGTCAAGTGCTGTTATTAACTCAGTGTTCATTTTTTTGTAATTTCCTCCTTAAAAATATACTGTTTGTCTTATTATTGCTAAATTAGATCTGTCAAAAGTCTTTTCATCACCATTTTCAAGTTCAATAGTAACTGTATCTTTATCAAATTTTTTCAAAAGACCTGTATAATCTTTTAAATGATCTACCTGTCTGTAAAGCTTTAACTCTACTTCTTCCATAAGATTTCTTTCAAAGTCTTTATCTTTTTTAAATGGTCTGAACAGTCCCGGTGAACTTACCTCCAGGATATATGCTTCGTCAATAAAATCCGCTTCATCAAGCTTATCACTAAAAGGTCTGCTTACTTCAGCACAATCGTCAACGGTAATTCCGCCAGGCTTGTCAATATACGCACGCAGGTACTTTGAAGAACCTTCCTTAACATATTCAAGGTCAACCAGTTCAAATCCACAGGATTCAATAATCGGCATAATAAGTTCGGTTGCTTTGGATTCTATGTCTTCTCTTTTTGCCATACAGTCACTATCCTTTCTGTTTCGATTACTCATAGAAAAAGTGAGCTCCCTTGGAAGCTCACTCTAGTAATCATCATTATGTTATTATTTATAATACACAAAATTTAAATATAAGTCAACAAAAACTTTAATGTTTGGTCATATGAATGTGTGTATAAAGGTGATCCTGACAATATTCAAAGTTACCATCACATTTTGAACAATATCTGAATACCAGATTATCCCCGTCTTTCTCGGTTCTTCCGCATACAGCACATTTATGCCTTGTTTTATCTTGACGTGGCATGGTAAACGTCCCATTATCTTTCTTTTGGTTGTTTTTTGCATGTCTTGTATTAAATCGATATGTGCGCTGTGTCTTGGTTCCCACAATTCTTTTAATAACAAACTTTCTTGTTGTAACAAAAAAAACAAGAAAATTCAGAAGTGACGAACCAATAACAAACGGGAATATAAATCCGTATGTGCCAAGGCTCATCATTCCGTGTACGAGTTCATAAATAATATATCCGCCGTAAAGAAATCCTAAGTACTTAACTTTAACGGGTATGATAAACATAAATAGGACCATATTATCCGGGAATGTACACGCATATGCCAGAAATATTGACATATTAACATAATATGTCGTAACCACTAATGACAGTGTAGCTGAAATTACGCTGACAGATACGCCTCCAAATCTTATATAACTGTACAGAAATGAAAGAAACGCTCCTATGATTGTAAAAATCAATCCTGAAAATATATAAAGATTGTATTGGAACGTACCCCATGTTTTCTCAAGAACTGTCCCGATTGAATAATAAAATACAATCATAATCAGGGCAAAAAATATATTACGCTCATACGGCGGAATAAGAACCCATGTAATGATTCTCCACACCTGTCCGTGTAAAATCCTATATACATCCAGCGTCAGATACAGTTGGAATTCCGGAACAATATATCTGATTGCATATCCGATTGCGTAGCATATAACAATTATCAATGTCAGGTTCTTTATTGCATATTTACCTAACTTTCTTTCCATTTTGTTGTAAAAATTCATACATAACCTCTTAGAATAAATCTTTCTTTCTAAAAATAAGTGCAATTATAAGTGATATAATAAGCGAAATACCAATTACAATAATGAAGCCTCCTCTTATGTTGGCAAAAGGCATTCCGTCCGCTTTAACATTCATACCGTAAAAACTGGCAATCATTGTAGGTATTGAAAGCACAATTGTAATTGTGGTAAGGAACTTCATAACGCTGTTCTGGTTATTGGAAATAACAGAAGCGAAGGTATCCATGGTTCCGTTAAGGATACCACTATATATATTTGCCATTTCGATAGCCTGTTTATTCTCGACAATTACATCCTCAATCAAATCCTCATCTTCGGGATATTTTTTAATTGCTGTGGATTTAAGTAATTTTTCAAGCACAACTTCATTAGATTTAAGAGAAGTTGTAAAGAATACCAGTGATTTCTCCAACTCAAGCAATTCAATTAATTCTCTGTTCTTTGTTGCCTCATGAAGCTTCTGCTCAATAGCATCACTTCGTCTGTCAATTATACGGAGATAATTAAGATATAATGTAGCATTTCTATACAAAATCTGGAATATAAATCTTGTTTTCATGTGCGTATAAAAATTACGCACCCTGCCGTCCATGAAAGCGGTAAGTACAGGTGAATCTTCCAGACATACGGTAACTATTACTTTATCACATATAATAATTGCAAGAGGAATGGTTCCGTACCAGTCTTTTCCATTTCTTTCTTCTATTGTAGGAATGTCAACAAGAATAAGTGAATAATATTCTTCAATTTCAATACGTGATCTTTCTTCCTCATCCAATGATGCCCTTAAATCATCAGGTGCAATTTTGTAAGTTGATGATACGCTGAATAACTCTTCTGTTGTAGGATTGGTCATTGAAATCCATGAATTGTCTTCAAATTCTGATATTTGTAATACACCGCTGTCAGTGGTTTTGAATATCTTAATCATAAGAACCTCCTGCGCTGGAAATTGTCTAATTAATTATATTGTCAGCGTTATTTTTTGTCAATTATTTTTCAATTTGTAGAATTGTCAATGATGTGACACCAATTTTATAAAAAAATTATAATAAATTAATAAGCTGCTGCCGTTTCTGATTAGGAGACATCCAATTCAGAACCTGCATAGGTATATCATTACTTCTTCTCAGGTAAGAGGTCATCTGTTTTTTTAAATCATCATAAGAGTAAAAAGAAAGATAGTTATAAAATCGTTTCTGGTCAGTTCTATGACTACGTTCTACCTTTCCATTATGGCGTGGTGTACGTGGTCTGATGAGCTGATGTTTAATACAAAGATGATTACACAACATATCAAATATATGAACTTTATCAGTACGACGAATATTTGTAAATTCAGCGCCATTATCAGTCTGAATAATAGCTGGTTTATAACCAAAAAATTTTATAGCACGCTTGATAAAATCAACTGTTGAATATCCGGATTGCTCCATATAAGGGTATATAAAACGCTGCCTAGAGGCTTCATCTATAACAGTATATTGATAAAACTTTTGCGGAATAGAACCGGAATAACATTTTACCGGAACATACTTCACATCAAGCTGCCATTTAATTCCAATGAGTTCAGGTGTATCATAATGCATTGGTTTATATTTTTCCTTTGTAGACTGAACAGAAGAATTAACAAAGCCTAAACGCTTGCATACTCTATAAAGAGAGCCGGGATTTCTTGTATATCCTCGCTTTAAAAGTTTTCCATACAATTCACACATAGATATATTTATATTATGATTATATATGTTCTTAATAAGAGCTAATTCTGCAGGTGTATGTGAAGATGGATGAAGTGTATGTGGTTTATGAGACTTATCATATAAAGATTCATCAGAACCATCATATTTTCTATTCCACCTCATTAAAGAAGATTTTGAAATATGATACCTCCGGCAAACAAAATTAATATCATGTGTAGAACGATACAGCAAAACAGAATGTTTTTTTGTTAAAAAAGAATGTGGTAAATATCTTTTCTTTTGTGTTATAATACCCATAACGATTAATACTCCTTTCTTGTAAGTGTGGTAACTACAATTATAAGGAGTTTTAATCGTTTTTTCTACTACAAAATAAATAAAAAAAGGGACTGCTGCATAAGCCCCTTTAAATTTTATATTTCATCCGGTAATGAAACAAGTCCACGCTTTAAACGATACTACTACCTAACTTTATTAACTCGATCGCTCTTTCCAATCCTCTATGGAAAAAATCATCATATTCTGAATCAAAGCCAGGACATACTTCATATACATACTCATTAAAATCCGCATACGCAAGCTCTTTTTCCTCATTAAGTTGTTCCACAATCTTATCTATGTCACAAACTGTTGGCTGCTCCATAATTGTTGTCAATATTTCTCTTGCTCTCATATCAACAGGAACACGGCTTTTAGTATATAAATAGTTTAAATCTTTGACTAAAGTGTCTGCATCTATTAATCTCATTTTCACCACTCCAATCTATAATTCATCTTCTTTAGTCTCATCAGGTAATGGAACAAGTCCGCGACTAATACGAAATAATGCTAAAATTAAAAAACGCTGATATATAATCTTACCATACACATCTAACTCAAAAATAGATTTACTAGAAAAACAACAGCACAAAAAAGAAACTAAACAATCATAAAATTTATCATCCAGCTCATCATCTGACAAAGAAGCAGCATACATTATATCATTTAAAAAATTTTCATCTTTTGAATTAAGAATATGATAACCTAAATCTTCAATAATGCCATCTATTTTCATAATCAATTAACCTCACTTTCTTCTAAAAGTTTATGTCTATATGAAGCAATAAACTCTTTCATAAAATATGAATACGATTTAGCAAGAAGCGGGAACCAATCATGCTGATGATAAGTTCTTGCAAACATTACTAAATCAAAATATTCAGTTATATTTTCATTAACTACCTGATCCATCATGCAGGCTATCTGTTCTAACTCTTCACCGGGACGCATAGCAAGGTAAGTATCTACGTCAAATCCGGAATGTCCAATAATGCGGTCTTTATCGTATTGGAATTTTTCAGGATTATCCAGATGTGCAAAATATCTAACTAATCCCACAATTGAATTGCACGGACGAACCTCTGGAGTATTGAGTCCTTCAATTAATTTAGAAACATTATTAAATGTTTTAGGACCATCGCTGTAAATCAAAACATGCCAATGAGGTTTCTTCTGGTCACCCATCGGGTTTTGGTCTCTATCGTGTAAGGGACTTTCAACCCATGGAATATGTAAATCATCAATAATATCCCTCCAATCACTAGGAGCAGAATCAGGATAGACAATAAATGTCCATGCCCTTGTTTTATACCTAGGGTCTTTAAAATAAAAGTTATTCATATCAAATACCTCCATAATCAGCCGCAAAAGGCAAAAAAATAAAAAAATATGTATTGGCACATGGCACACCCGGGCATTGTCGTAGTTGCCCGGGGGAAGAAAATCAATTCTTCCCAAAACAATGAATGAAATTTTGCTTGACAACGAGCCTCCAGAAGCCGTTCTTTCCGGCTAAGGCCGGAAGGGACACCGCACAGCCTAAAGGCTGTTGCTTTTGCCGCCTTCCGGCTCATCAGCCTGAACGACTTCTTCCTCATTATCAAGCACAGGCTCCGTATCCGGAGAAATTTCAGGAACGTTATCTCTTTTATATTCTGTCTGTATATATTCGACTTCCTGCAACGCAGGTGCTTCAAAGCTATTAAAATATTTAGCCCATTTCGGAATATAAGTTAAAGTCCTGGTACCTAACCAGAAGAATAAAAAAGGTTCAAACTCAAAATATTCATCTAACTTACCTCCATCATCAGAAGCGTTGTTAATCGAAATATACTTACGGATCTTTTTACCGTAGGTAAAAACTCTTGCAACGTTTTTTTGAAGAAACATTGCGTCTGTTAGATCGCGTAACTTCTTATCAACATCAAACGATTGTGAAAACATCACTACTTTGACATGATAATGTCTTTGCAGCTTAAAGAAATCACGAACAGAATTAGAAAAATTCTTGTATTGTCTGTTATCCCAAATCATACCGACCTCATCAACAAGTAGCAAAATCCGGGGACGGGTAGGATTAATCTTTTCTTTCAAAATATGAAACAATTTAGAAAGCCCCTTATAATCATCAGGATCAAAAGGCTTATAATTATAATCAACAAGTTGAACAGAACCAATATCACAAGCGTTAATAAAGAATGTATAAGGAATCCGTTCAGTTGAATACACAGTCCAACCCTTGCGGACGTGCTGGATAGCAAGTTTGGTTAAAGTAGTAGATTTACCACTGCCTTTTTTTCCAAAAATCATAATCAGCCGGTACGGATTAACATATTTAGCTGTCAAAATCAAAAAAATTGAAAAAAACGTGCAAAGAAAGAAAAAAATCTTGAATAGAAACATATTAAAACCCCCTGTTTGACATTCTATAAAACAAGCCGAACAAGGAAGCTATAATCATTAAACAACCAATAAGTAAGCCAAAATAAGAATTACAAAAATACTTAATTAAGCTAAAAGAAAAGTCAGAAAAACTATTAAAAAATTCAATCATATAAAATACCTCATTACCCAAGTTATACCGGGGGAAACTTGTCCCCCGGAAAGCAACAAAAAATTAGTGTTTTGAAAGTAATCTTCCAAATATACCAATAGCACCACCTATTAAAAAGATGCCGGTACCAACGAGTAAATAAGGTGTAGACATTATTGTCTCACCAACCTTAGTAACCTGACCAAATATCCAAGTAGCTACCTCAGTCATGGTACCTAAAAAACCTGTCATAGTTGACGCTTCTGCAAGTAACATAAGCAATACCTCCTTTAAATATAAAAAATTAATGATGTCTATTCTTAATGCATCTAAATATAGATACAAAAGAAGCAAAAATTAAAACAGCAAAAGATAATAAAAGTAACCAATTTGATGAAATAACGCCCCATGCAGACTTGAAAATATCAAAAATAAAATTAGAAATACTATTCATATCATTAAAAAAATCTGTAGAAGAAATATTCATACACTCAACCACCTATCATTATCTATGCAGAATTTTCAGAATAAACTGAAAGAAACATATAAACATATATAAAAGCAATGCTGCTGCTACGATAATCAAAACCGGAGCAACAGAAGAAATAAGCTCATCAGTTACAACAAATTCATAATTGCCTAAAAAAAACTTAAGAAATATATCAAGCATACAATCACTTCTTTCTACTTGTAAGTAAGATAACAGCATTAAAAACAGAGCATACAGCAGTTAAAGCAATTAAGGAAACAAGCGTATTAAATTGCTTTAAATCAAGCAAAACAGTAGAGACAGTATCTTCATCAGCTGCATTAACTTTAGCAACAATAATACAAAGAAGAAAAAACACAGCGATAACAAATAAAACGATACTGAAAACTTTCTTAAACTTAGACTTCTTAAAAATATTATCTTCCATATCAAGACCTCCTGTTAAAAATAAAAATAATTAAAAAAGAAACAATAATAAGCGCAATAATTAAATCGAGCAATGAAAAATTCGATATAACTTTTAAACTATCAAGTGTATCAATGAATCCACCAATGACAGAAACAATATACTCAAGACAATCAACCATACAACACACACTTCCTATCTAGTTATATAAATGACATACATACCATACAAAGCGAAAGCAAATGGCATAAGAAAGCTAGGTAGAAGCTGTATCACTGATGATAAATAAACAACAGCAACACAGACAACGCCACCAAGGACGATGATAAAACCTTTATTACTCATTTAATCAACAGCTCCTTCCCTGCGGATTGCCACATCCACAACAGTAAACGTAAGACCGAGAACTACTACTGATTGCAATTTACCTAAATTATCCCAGATATTTGACAACCAAGAATTTACAAAAGTAACGGCAGAAAGCACACCCGGCGCAAGTGCGATCGGCTGGATAACATTAACAGAAGAAATACCGTTACTAATAAAATCAACAACGGACGTATTATCATCATCAATATCATCATCGTAATCTTTCAAAACCGGCTTATATGTATAATTCATCCTGTCACGGATAGAATCAAGCCGGGACAGGATAGCGGAATCATCAAAATTGAATGTGCCGCCGGAGCTGGTAACTGATATGTCCTTAATGGCTGCAATAACAGAGCTATCATCAAAAGCAAGAGATGGTAAGGTATCCTTAAGGTAATTAAGAGTTCTTAACTGATAAGTATTGCCCAGGTCAACCCACTCAATAAGAGAAGATATAGAAGAGCGAATATCTTTTAATTTTGAAATATTACTATCTTTAAAAGAGATTAAAATATCAGTCTGATAACTTATAGCATCAAAAAGCGGTTTAGTGATTTCGTCTTGCATAGATGATAGATATTGAACAGTATCATATCCATTATTAGCGAGCATTTTTAAATAACCATATATAGTACGCGTTCTACTAACAAGCTTACCGGAAGAATCGTATTGGTAATTAAATTCCATAGTTAAATTTGAAAAAATATTTAAAATACCAGCATCTGCAGCAGAAAGAGAAGTACCCAAAAAAAGATCATTATAATAAGATGACGCATCAAAACCACCACCAAAAGGCATAGATTTAATAGCAGAATTAATAGCATCCAAAGCAGACATACCAAATTGACCAATCCAATTTAATTTTTCTTTACCTTCGGATGCAGAAATATAATCTTTATAACTATCCCAAACTAAACCTTCTTTATATTCTTCTCTCCACGTAGGAAAAGTTGTAAAAAAATCATGTTTATTAAAATAATCATCATAAACAGGTTTATCTGCCATACCAACCATATCATCATTGGTATATATCATCTTATAGATAGGATTACCGGATGAATCATATAGATATTCATAAGAACAGGATATGATCTTACCGTACATGTTATTAATCTCAGTCATATTAAACCACGTTTGACCATCTACCGAACGATATATACGCTTATTACATTCACCATCAAAAGTAAAAATAGCAGATGCACCATTATCATAAGTAAGAGAAGTTAAACGCTTAGAAGAATCAACAAAAAAATATCCTTCTTTAGTCTGGTATAAATACTGGTAAGCAAAATAATAAGAAGGTGTTCTAACTTCACTTATGTTTGACCCATCATAAAAACCATTAATTTTATAATTTGCATACAAACATAAAAGATCTCCCGGAACATATTCTTTATAAGTGGAATCAGATAAATTATATTTATTGTAAGAAGAATTTGAAGATAAAGGCTTATCTATCTTAGAAGAATCTACAAAATCAAAATTAGTACGAATATCATATTTGGTAGTATAACAATCAGCAACAGAAGATATAGAAGTACCTGTATTAATATCATAAATAGAACAAACTATAACACCATAATATTTCTCAACCCACGAATCATAATATCCGCCATTCGTAAATTTAAAACAGGAAGAGGAACCATTAAGACCATTACTATAAGATAAAACTTCAGCACCTCTATTACCAACGCCATAAACATGACATCCGGAAAATACATAAACCTTATTACTAGATGGACTATACCAATATGAAACAGATACAAAATCATTCCAAAAAGTTTTTTCATAAGACATAGGTAATCTGCAATATCTATAATGATCACCGCTAACTTCCCAACATCTTAATTCTTTAAGATCCTCATTTGAAATATACAAATATTCATAATTCTCACCATTATTTGCAGTATCAAAAATATAATAAGCATAAAAACCGTTATACATTGAAATCTTAGTATTCCGAGGAACAGTATAAGACTTTCCATTATACTCAAAATATATATTGTTATCATCATAAGATGATTTTACCGGATTAACAGGACGAACATTAACATCCGCTGCATTAATAACTACAGGAGATAATAAAGATATAATTAAAATGACAGATAAAATTTTAACAAATACTTTCATAAACAAAACCTCCGTGTTATACTTGAACCAATGAAAGGAGCTGATATAATGAAAAAAAACAAAAACAAAAATGAAATATATAAAAATATAGGACTGATGGCAGCATCAAAAAATTATTATTGGTCAAAAGATTTAATAAACGATAATAACCAATTAAGAAAAGATGAAAAATTAATATCAATGGGAAAAAGAATGGTTAAAACATTCTTTATATTAATAGCAGCAATGATAATAATATGTATAATAATAAAAATCTTTGGATATAAATAATGAGGGAAAGACCCTCACTATTTTTTAAAAATCATATTCCTCATCTTCAACAGGCTGTGGCTTAGGTGCTGCAACCTTTTTCTTTTTTGCAGGAACATAAATCACTTTATTTTCTACAGTAACAAATGAACCTTTTTTCATAAGACGAAAAAGAAGAACAGTATCAAGAACCTGTAAAGCAAGCAAAACGAAAACCAACATTACTTTTTATCCTCCAAAAAACGAATACCAACAACTGCTGGATTACCATAGTTACCAGCACCATACTCAAGCTCACAATATTTACCTATACAACTAGGTAAAATCAAACTATGACATGATTCAGGCAGAAAAACTTCATTAACTTTCTGTCCTGAAGCTCCATGCTGAATATCAAATTGAGTATAATCATCCAACAAATTGACAATGCAACAATTATTACCCTTGCTCGAAACAAACTTTCTAAATCCTAAAAATAAGCTACTCATAATAAAACCTCCTATAAGTTAAGTAA
>ULLE01029612.1_pt1 | contig 12507 bp, 9 predicted proteins | sample 1951331 | NCBI WGS metagenome assembly ULLE01 (sample SAMEA4835518, study PRJEB28245) | human gut metagenome | biome: gut microbiome; material: fecal sample | place: Denmark | collected 2008
AATTTTGTCCAATATCTATTGTAGCACTACAAATTTTAAATATCAATTATTTTTCAGCTTATTGAAAAATGTGGGCTTTAGGCTCTTGCTTATTGGGATAATGTGATCGTGTATCATATGTATGTTTTTTAGGATAAAGTCGAGAAATGTGAAGCTGTCTGCATAGCTGTCGATCTTTATCGCAAAGGGTAGCTCAGATGAGATCATTTTCAGCATTTTGGAAAGATCATTATTAATATAGTATATAATTAAAAAATAATGAAGATACAAATATATGATGACTTAAAATAAATATTAAGTTAACTGGTATTAAATATAATAAAGTTATTAAGTTATAAAATTATAAGGAGTTTGGAAAATGAAAATAAGAATAGCTTTGATCGATTCAGATGATCTTTATCTGCAAAGGTTCGTTTCGACTTTTAACAGCAAGTATTTCGATAAAATAACTATTTTCTCTTTCAGCGACCCTGCTATCGCAGAGAGCAATATGCAGATGAGCAAGTACGATATTGTTATCGCTGCGGAGAATTTTGACCTCACTCCCTTTAAGGACAGATGTGCGGTGGCATATTTCTCAAACTCTAACGAGATAAACGAACTCAACGGCGAAAAGGCTATCGGAAAATATCAGAGGGTGGAAAATATCTATAAGCAGATTCTCGACCTTTACTCTGAGATACATAAAGGCATTATTTACAACGACAATGGTGGTGACAACGGCACAAAGATCATTGGCGTTTTTTCTGCCTGTGGCGGAGCAGGTGCGACATCTGTCGCTTCGGCTTATGCGAGAGCTTTGGCAGCAAGAGGCGAAAGCGTGCTTTATTTTGACCTTGAGAAAAACAACTGCAACCACGTTTTCAAGGGCGAGGGTCAGCAGGTCACATTCGGCGATGTTGTTTACGCTATCAAGAGCCAGAACGCAAATCTTGGACTAAAGCTTGAAAGCTGCGTAAAGCACGACCCTTCGGGAGTTTATTTCTATGAACCTTGCGAAAGCGTGCTGGATTTTCTCGAGCTTAACGATGAGGAGATACTTGACGTTATTAGAACTCTCAAGGCGGCAAGAAAATACACTTATATGATAGTTGATTTCAACTTTGATTTTGCTCCGCTGCATTTTGAGCTTATGAAGCTTATGTACAAGACTTTTGTTGTGTCTCTCGGTACTGACAATGCTATCGCAAAGCTGAGAAGCCTTGCAAGGGCGTTTGAGCTAAAGGAGGAGCAGGAGAATTTCCCTTATATCGAGCGAATAAATCTTGTTTACAACAGGTTTACTAACGAGACTTCGCTGACTGCGGACGAGCTTAGGATAAAGATCGCAGGTGGCGTGCCTGATTTCGGCAATGCACCGTTTGAACAGACTGTTTTCAAACTCACTACCCTTGGAATGTTCTCGGGGGAAAGCTTTAAGTAAAATAGAAACTTGACAGAACAAAGACGGGTAAACAACGGGCGAACGTAAATTGTTGTGAGCCTTGTCGAACAACAATTTTCGCCCTTACACAAACGCTTTGTATCTTATAATAAAATTGGCAAAAAAGTTAAGTATAGAAAAAACACAGGTGAAAAATATGAATGAAGATTTCAGCGAGATAATTGCCGCCGTCAAGAAATTTGCGGTGGATAATCTCTCTCTTTCGACACTTTCGGACGAGGAGCTTGAAGAGCAGATAAAGACCATAACCGACAATATGATCGGCAATAGGTATGTGTCTATCAAAAACAGGGTGGATATCGCTCAGCAGGTGTTCAGCTCTATCAGAGGTTTTGGTCTCCTTGACACCATTATGAACGACGACACTATCACGGAGGTTATGATAAACGGCGCTGATAATATTTTTATCGAGCAGGCCGGACGTGTAAAAAGGCTCGATGAGAGCTTTGAAAGTCAGCGAAAGCTTGAGGATATCATTCAGCGTATCGTTGGTAAGGCAGGACGTGAGGTCAATCAGTCTAACCCTATCGTTGATACAAGACTTCCAGACGGCTCTCGTGTAAACGTGGTTTTGCCGCCTATCGCTCTTTGCGGTCCGACTGTTACAATAAGAAAGTTCTCTAAGACACCTATGACTATCGAGAAGCTTATTTCGTACGGCTCTATCACAAGGGAGATAGCGGACAAGCTAAAGCTGTTAGTTGAGGCAAAGTACAATATTTTCATCTGCGGCGGTACTGGTTCGGGTAAGACAACATTTCTTAACGCTCTTTCAAATTACATTCCAAAGGACGAGCGTGTTATCACTATCGAGGACTCTGCGGAGCTGCAGATAAAGGGCGTTGACAACCTTGTAAGCCTTGAAACGAGAAATGCAAACGCTTCGGGCGCAGGTGCGGTCACGATAAGAGACCTTATCAAATCATCACTTCGTATGAGACCGGAACGAATCGTTGTCGGAGAGGTCAGAGGCGGTGAAGCCCTTGATATGCTCCAGGCGATGAACACGGGTCACGACGGCTCGCTTTCAACAGGCCACGCAAACTCAACGCAGGATATGCTCAGCAGACTTGAAACAATGGTCTTGCAGGGTGCGGACGGTTTGCCGCTGGAAGCTATCAGACAGCAGATATCTTCTGCTATCGACATAATAATACACCTTTCGAGGCTTAGAGACCATTCAAGAAAGACTATGGAGATAACAGAAGTGCTTGGCTTTGAGAACGGGCAGATAAAGCTCAATCCGCTTTACGTTTTTGAAGAGGACGAGAACACTACACTTGAAAAGGTATCGGGTTCATTGAAGCGAACTTCCAATCCAATGCAGAATGTTTTCAAGCTCCAGCTTTCGGGAATAACTGAGGTTATTTAATAACGGAGGTTATCTAACTACGACAGTTATTTTATAAGATCATAATTATTAAGGACAGAAATATATGAGGAAAAAGAATAAGAACAATAACGAAAATGCGCAAATGCAGGATATGAATACCGTTCAAATGGACGGGGCGAACGCTGCTTTTGCGGCGAATGCGAATTTCTCTGGGGCGATATTGCAGGACGCTGAGGCAATGGAAACCTTGACTGCGGAAAGCGGTAAGAAGTCTAAGAAAGCTAAAAAGGCTTTGGCTAAGAAAGAGAAAGCAAAAAAGAAAAAAGAAGAGTATATCGAAAAAAAGGGTCTGCTTGGAAATGCGGACGATTACCACGTTTATCATATGAAGCCTGTGGACACTCTCACGGGATATCTTATGGGTGTGGCGGCTGTGGCTGCGGGTTCGTATATATTCTTTTACTCTATCCCATTCAGCATTATCGCAGGTGCGATAGCAGGATTTTTCAGCATTAAACTTTATCGAAAGAGCCTTTTGAAAAAGAGACAGCGCAGGCTGCTTTTGCAGTTCAAGGACTTGCTTGAATCAATAAACAATTCATATGCGGCAGGAAAAAACACTCCCGACGCTTTTCTCGGAGCTTATAACGATCTGCAAATGCAGTACGGCGAGACTTCCGACATTGTAAAGGAAGTTGCCATTATAAATGCAGGTATTCAGAACAACTACAATATCGAGGAGCTGCTCCTTGACCTTGGGGACAGGAGCGGACTTGAGGATATAACGAACTTCTCAGACGTATTTGAGGTATCCAACCGTTTGGGAGGTAATCTGAAACAGGTGGTATCTGAAAGCTATGATATGATAAGAGACAAGATCGACATTGAGCTTGAGATAAACACCATTGTGGCAAGCGGACGAAACGATCTCAATATTATGGCGGCGCTGCCGTTTCTTGTGGTGCTGATGATGAAGGCGACATCTGATTCGACAGGCACGAATATTCTTGATATCGGTGCAAAGATAATCGGTATCGTGCTTATCGGAATCGCTTATCTTATCGGACTGAAGATGACTAAGATAAAGATTTAGAGATTTTCTTGTAGGGGCGACCTGTGGTAGTCCGCTGGTACAAGTTTTTAAAAAGTTTAGAAAATTATTGAGGTGAATAATTTGAGTTTTACAAGCTCATATGTAATGGCAGGGATAGGAACATTTTTTATATTGTTCTGGCTGTTCCTGTACATAAAATACAGAAACGCTTACGATCAGGTCATTGACGCTATCGACAAGAAAAAGTTTATGTTCGGCGAGATATATTTTATCGGCTTTGGGTTCATAACGCTTTTTCACATCAACATCAAGACCGAGAGAGGAAGCAAGAAGATAAAAGAGATAAGCGAGATATACGGCAGAAAATACGCTGAATTTTATCATTACGTTATCACGGGTGGAAGCATTTCATACTTTCTAACTCTCTTGCCAATGGGCTTTTGCCTTGGAGCCATAGCAAATAATGTTATGCTTGGTGTGCTTGGCGTTGTGGCTTCTGCGCTTCTTTTGGAATATATGAGCGGTGAGATAAAGAAAAACGTCAACGAGCGAAGAGAGGATATCCTCGAGGACTTGCCGCAAATGCTTTCAAAATTCACATTGCTTATAAATGCGGGACTTATCGTTCGTGACGCCTGGTTCAAGGTGGCATACGCAAACGACAAGCCCATTTATAAAGAAATGCAGGAGGCCTGCGTTGAAATGAACAACGGCGTGCCTGTCAGAGAAGCTGTTTTCCATTTTGCCGACAGGTGTTCGGTGGCGGAGGTAAGAAAGTTTGCAAACTCCGTTAATCAGAATATGGAAAAGGGCGGAAGCGAACTCACGAGAGTTCTTAAAGAGTTAACAACTGTCAGCTGGGAAGAAAGGCGAAAACATCAAGGACGAAAAGGGCGCTGTGCCTATCGTTGAGGCAACGTTTATTTTTCCTATCGTGTTTTTCTGTATGTTCTTTCTTATTTATATCGGAATGTATATTCTGCAAAGTGTGCTTATCTACACGCAGACCCAGAAAGTTGCTTCTATCGTCAGCAAGAGTATGGCTGTGACGGGTTATGAAAAAGTCGGCAAGCACACAGCGGACAATGTGAATTTTGATTTCAAGGACAATAAGTATTTCACTCAGGATTCTGTAAACACGATATATAACGAGAAGGCGAAGCTTTACAGATATTTTTATCCCGACCCGATCGCAGGCAATTCGGATATCGAGTCGATAAATTCGTCTCTCACAAGTCTTATCGACAATCTGAGCATTATAAGCGGCGGAGGCGTTACCTGCGATATAAACGCAAAGAATTATTTTATAAATCAGACCGTCAGCGTGACCATAAAACGTGAGGGAGCTATCCCGGAGGTTTTCAGCTACATAGGAATGGACGGCGTTTCAAGCGATATTACTGTTACTGCCACGGCGGCAAGCTGCGACGGAGCGGAATTTGTGCGAAATACCGATATGGTCTATGACTTTGTGACGTTTTTGAGCGACAGGCTGCACATTTCGGACAAGATATCTTATCTGAAAGAAAAGGTGCAGGGCGCCTTCAAAAAAGATGCCAAGGAAGCTGCTAATGCGGCCGGATAACTGGATAAAAATATAGCAATATAGAAATGCAGATAAATTTTTCTTAGGGGAAGTATTGATGATATTTAGAAAATTCAGAAAAGCTAAAAACTCAGATATAAATTTAGCTGAAATAAATGAAAATACAGAGCTTGCGGTCTTTTCAGAGGTTGATAATGACGTCAAGCCAAAGAAAAAACGCTCAAGAGAAAGAATAAGAAAGAATATCAATGGCGCAATATCAATTTTTCTTGTGCTTATAATGGTACCAATGTTCACATTTGCAGGAACGATCGTTGACCTTTCAAGGGTCAATTCCGCAAACGTAGTGCTTTCGGGCGCAAGCGACCTTACGATGAATGCGGCGCTTTCTGATTACAATGAAATTCTCAAAGACGTTTACGGAATTTTCGCAATGAGCGCAACTGAGGACGACCTTACGAACAATCTCAAGAGATATTTCAACAATTCTCTCAGCAATATCAGCGACCTCGACACAACGGATTCATACACAAGAGATTACATAAACAGCCTTACCTCTTGGCTTTCAACAGCAGGCAGCGAAGGTTCGGCGGATTTTGACACGCTTATAAAGCTCACAAATGCCACCTGCGATGTATCATATGTCGGCGGCTCTGAGGTATATCATTCAAACATACTCAAGAGACAGATACTAGAATATATGAAGTATCGTGGCGTTGTTGCGGTATCACAGGAACTTATAAACAAGTTCTCAGGCTTTAGCGGCTTTGACAAGCAGAGCAAGGCTATCAAGGCAAAGATGAATTATGAAAAAGAGCTTGAGAAGGTAGGTGATTCCTGTCAGACGGCTTATAACGAACTTTATGAAGCAAGAAAACAAAAACATACAAGTGTAACGCAGGATATACTTGGATATGAGATCGAAGCAGACTGTGAGAATAAAATAGAGTTATTCAAGGACGCATATTTAAAGACAGTTTCGCTTGCAAAGGAAAATTATGATAACATAAGTAAATATCTTGTTTATATAAAGGTCCTTGAGGACACAAGTGCAGATAACCTAAATGTTAATTCTAATGTGATCCTTTACAATGAAATAAGTAATAAATCATCAGAAGCAACAGAAAATATGGGTGAAGGTCTTGAAGAGGGCCATACAGTAACTAATGAAGACTATACTCATAAAGGTCTTGAGGGCGTACTGTCTAATGTGGAATATTTTAAAAGTAATAATATAGGTCTCACATCTGGTTGCGAGATGAATGATGAAAAGACTGATTTTAAAGTAAGTTCCGATTATAAAGGTGGCTTTTATGGAACAATGAAGTCATTTGTAGATGATATAAAGTCTCAAAAGTCTAATATAAATGGAGAGTTAAGTGAAGATAATGTCATTAAGGTTTATCAGCTCAAGCAGACTATAAATAATTGGATAAATAATGATGACAATAAAACATATCTTGCGAATATATGGGCACTTAAGGATTATTTTTATTCTTGTGAAGGTAACAATTGTAAAATAAATGAATATTTTGAAAATATAGAGGGCTTTATTCGTGATATCAACAATATAGCAGATTATACGAATAATTATGCAAATAGTTATAAAGATAAAGTAAAGTCCCTTGCGGTTGAGGCAAATAAGCAGATAAGACTTGTCTTTGATGATTGTACTATAATGATATCGAAATATGAGGCTATCGAAAAAGATCTGAATGCAGTCATAAGCGATATTGAAAGTGCTGAAGAAAAGGGCGAAAAATGGAAGGATAAAATAGATAAGGTAACTGACAAAAGTTCAAAGCAGACTATGACCTCAGACTATGAGAGCGAAGCACAGCCGCTGAAAAAAGCTGATGTTGAGGCTCTTCGTGACAAGGTCATAATAGTCAATAAGGAATTCTATCAAGATATTTTAGATAGGATAAAATCTTTAAAGTATTGTGGAAATAAGCTTGCCGAAAAATATGACTCTAGTAAGGTAGAAAAAGCGGATTACGAAAAAGATTTCAAAAAGTCAAAAATAATGCCGGATACCGTTGACAGCAATGGTATGGCAGCGGCTATAAATAGTGCAAAGGCAAATTTTGAGTCAGATACAGGTAATAGCTTTAAAGCTTTCTGCAGACTGCTTGAAAATGACGAGTTTTCTACAAAAAGTGGTTTTACCACAAAGGCTCAAGAGGAAAATCAGCAGTTCTTTGAATATCTTGCTTCAAACTTTGAATATAAAGCCGGTACTGAAGAGGAAGAAAAAAGCGAAGCCAGCGATGGAGGAAAGGAAGCTCTTATCGACGAGGGCAAGGTCACTTCGGCGAAGGAAAAAGCCAAGAACGACAAGACACTTTCGGGAGACGTTTCATCGGACTTCCTTGACGCAATGGTGACGAACAATTCAAAATCGCAACAAGATATCGGTGTTGACCCGACAGACCCGGAAGGTTCCAGTGATGACAATGTCACAGACACCGCCGATTCGATGAGCGGTGAAGAGACGACTTCGTTCCTTGAAGCCGTAGGCAATATCGCAGCGACAGGCCGTGACAAGCTTTACCTTGTTGAATATATGCGGAATATGTTCAGCTGCTATACAACTAATCTTGATCCATCAACGGGAAAAACTTACGAAGATACGGCTAATTTTGAAAGAACGCTCAGCGATATCGTAATATCAGAGGACAATAATTTATATTACGGCGGAGAGTGCGAATATATCCTTTGGGGCGGAACTCCTAGCAGCGCAGTCAACAAGACAAAGGCTTCTATTTTCGGAATAAGGTTCATACTTAATCTTATATACGCAATGTCCGCTCCCGATATCAATGCTCTGACATTTGAGTGGGCGACAGTTATCGCAGGCTGGACGGTTTTCGGCGTGCCGATAGTTCAGACTGTTTTGAAAATAGCCCTTGCATTGGCGGAATCAGCGTATGACTTGAATCAATTATGCTTAGGCAAATCTGTGCCATTGTATAAGAGTTCCACTACTTGGGCGATGTCGCCGCAGGGAATGATCAACGTTACAAAGGAAACAGCGGCTACATTGATAGATAAAGCAACGGAAGAAGCAGCCAAAAAGATAAATGGTGCGATAACCAATATATTTGATAAAATAGAAAATACAGCAAATGATAAAATATCTGAAATTTCGGGCGAGGTCACAAAATATATAAATCAAACCATCAGAGATGTATCCGATAAGGTCATAAATGCGACTGTTACACCATTTATGAATGGTATAAAGGGCGTTTTAGGCAAAATGGATTCCAGCTGGGGCAAAGATAAGATAAAAGAAGAGCTTCAAAATTGTCTTGATAAGCTAAAGGAAGGCTCAACAGATGATATTTACGGACAGGCAAAGACTGTTGCTATCGAGTATCTTGAAGGCAAAATAGACGAAGTTGCAGGTACTATTTGCGATGGTTTAAAGGATGCGGCAGGCAATAAATCAGATATAATAGGAAAAATTAATGATTTGTTCAAAAAAGTCGATGCTGCCACTAACACGGAAACAGGTTATATTTCTGAACTTAATGACCAGATAGCAGAAAAAATAACTGATCTGAGCGGAGAATTACAGGGAAAGGTATCAGAAGCTCTTAATAGTACAGAAGATAACGTTAAGGAAGAACTCAATGAGGCTTTGAATAATTTTTCTGACGGAATATCGGAAAAGGTATCGAGCGGACTTGACAAGGTCGGCGAGTCGGCTCCAGACAGCAAAACTGTTGGAGATGTTTCAAACGCAAAGGCTGCTACCATAAGTCTTAATTATAAAGAATATCTTTACGCTTTTATGCTCATTGGCATATTGGCAAATGAAGATAATATGGTGGCAAGAACCGGTTACCTTATGCAGATGAACATAAGTCAGAAAATGACTGACGCAGGCTTTAATGATTCTGACAGAGAGAATTTTGATATGACGAAGATGTATACAATGGTGCAGATCCATTCAGAAGCTGACGTTGATTCCGTATTTATGGGAATGTTTGAAAAGAAAACTGTCAATGGCGAGGAGTCTTATTCACTCAATTTTGATGGGAATGGAAGCAGTACAGACAGACTGGTTTACAATGGATTCATTGGTTACTAATTTTTAGTTTTTAATTTTATTTCAATATTTTTTTAATTTTTAAGGAGTGTAAATCTAATGAAAACAACAAAAATTATTGCAGCAGTAATGGCAATGACGATGACAATGGGATTTTGTGCTTGCGGAGACAGCGCTGACAGCGGCACAACTGACAGCAAGTCAACAAAATCAACGGTCGCACAGGATAAATCGCAGGCAGAAACAACAGCTTCTAATGACGAAGAAACATCGTCCGCTGTTGAAGAGGTCGATTATCAGTACGGTGTAGTTTCTATTGATGTTCACTTTAGATTTTCAAAGCATTTCGATCTCGATTGGAAGGTTTACAGTACAATTGATCCAATGTCAAGCATGGAGGATGATTCCTGTTTTCTTACAGTAGGTAAACTTTGCGATGAATACAATAATCTCACTATCGACGCAGATAAGCCGGAGGAGTGGCTGGATATCGTTCACGACCAAATGGCAAAGGATCTGAGTAATGGATATACTTATACAATGGTAAATCCAGCATTGGATATAAGTGAAAATGAAATTCAAGAGATCAATGGCAGAACTTTTGTTAGATTTGTAGGTTCATTCTATGATGATATACTTAAAAAAGATGTTGACTGCGTTGGTTATCTGACGGTAGTTAAGGGAGACCCGAACCTTTCTGAGTATAAAGAAGATAACACAGCTGGTTTCATTGTTGCCCAGACACACGACAAAGCAAATATTGACGAGCTTGACGCATATGCAAGAGAGGCCGCTGAAACTATGGCTGTTGGCAAGGACGAATGGGATAAGATGGAGTAATCATTATTTTTTAATTTATAATGGGAGTAAATCTAATGAAAACAACAAAAATTATTGCAGCAGTAATGGCAATGACGGTGACAATGGGACTTTGTGCTTGCGGAGACAGCGCTGACAGCGACACAACAGATAGCAAGTCAACAAAAACAACAGTCGCACAGGACAAGACAAATGAAGATGACAAGGATTCTAAGTCGGAAGAAACATCATCTGCTGTTGAAGAAGTCGATTATCAGTACGGAGTTATTGCTATTGATGTGCATTATAGATTTTCAAAACATTTTGATATGGACTGGAAAGTGTATAGCACTATTGATCCTATTTCAAGTTATGATGATGACTCTTGCTTCCTTTCAGTAGGTCAGCTTTGTGACGAATACAATAATCTCACTATCGACGCAGATAAGCCGGAGGAGTGGCTGGATACCGTTCACGACCAAATGGCAAAGGATCTTAGCAATGGTTACAATTATGTAATGGTAAATCCTGCGTTGGATATAAGTGAAAGTGAGATTCAAGAGATCAATGGCAGAACTTTTGTTAGATTTGTAGGTTCATTCTTTGATGATAATGAAGATAAGGATGTTGATCTTGTAGGTTATCTGACAGTAGTCAAGGGTGATCCTAATTTGTCTGAGTATAAAGAAGATAATACCGCAGGTTTTATCGTGTCTCAGTATCACGACAAAGCAAATATCGACGAGCTTGACGCATATGCAAGAGAAGCCGCAGAGACTATGGCTGTCGGCAAGGACGAATGGGATAAGATGGAGTAATCATTATACATTTGTGATTTATGACCGCATTTAGGGAAGACGGCGGCGGAAATATTATGGGAATGAGAAGTATAAAGCTATGAAGATAAAAAAATATATAAAAAATATGATAAGTTCTGTCGAGCGCAAAAGCAGGCTTATAAGCGGTTCGTTGACTATCGAGGCGGCGTTCGTTCTGCCCTTCTTTATGTTTGGGTTTATGGCCCTTGCTATGCTTGCCACCACAACAAGGGCACAGAGCACTATCCAATACGCTGTTGACCAGACTGCAAAGGAGGTCTCGCAGTATTATTACGTCATAAACCGCCTTGGATTTAATCACGGCGGCCACGCTAATGACGAAAATATCGACAAAGTGGACGACTTTCTTGAGAATTTTAATACTTTTCAGTCGACCGTTGCTGACGCTTCCGAATATTCGCCAAGTCAGATAAACACTATCGACGATATATCTAAAACTTATAAAGATATGCAGGACAATTTCAAGAATGTGAAAAATGCCAGTCAGGAGCTTTACGGCTCGTTCAAAAGTATTGCTGACAACCCTATGGCGATAATGTCTTCAATGGCGACAATGCTCAAAAATGGCGCAGGAAACGTCGCAGTCTGCCGTATCATCGCCCAGCCGCTTAGCAAAGCACTTGTGCAGAAATATATTTCCAACAACGGCAATATCGACGATACCCTTGAAGCAATGGGCGTTGTTGACGGAATGGATGGCATTGACTTCGGACTTTCCACCTTTGCGATAGACGGAAAAACCGTCAACGTTGTGGCGGTCTATAAGATAAAGCCAATGGGATTTAGTCTTATAGATTATACATATACTGTAAAAACAACAGGCAGCACGGGAATATGGGGCACGAACGTCACAAACTCAGAAGCTAAACAAAAAGAGGATGAAAAGAAGAGCGAGAGCAATGACAGCTCACAGGCAGAGAAAGAAAAACAGGAGCCTGTTTCACCTTGGGACGATACAATAAGCATAGGCGATCAGTTTGAAACTTATGCAAGCGGTATAGAGCAATCACTTGGCAGCTGTACAAGAACTCAGTCGAGACAGGGCTTCCATTTCTATCTTGATTCAAAGACGTCATATCCCGACGGCGTTGACCCGAGAGGAAATTTCCTTGCTGACAGCTATATAAAGGTTATGACAAGAAATGTTTTCCTTCCAAAGTATTCAACGGACGGAAAAATCAAAGTTGAAAGCTTTAAAAATGCTTTGATCAAAGACGCAAATACGCTTAATCAGAAAGTAGATGCTGTTGATTCAACTATCAAGGTCGGTCAAAAGGACAGCACGCAAAAGACTGTTCAGTCTGACAAGACAAAGAGAAACAAGTATATCATCGTTGTCGTGCCGGAAAACACAACTGAAGAAATGCGAAAGGACCTTGAGGATATAGCCTCGAATGTAAGATATGATACCGGCGTTACTGTTATCTATCAGTATAAGG
>ULLE01000131.1_pt1 | contig 12407 bp, 9 predicted proteins | sample 1951331 | NCBI WGS metagenome assembly ULLE01 (sample SAMEA4835518, study PRJEB28245) | human gut metagenome | biome: gut microbiome; material: fecal sample | place: Denmark | collected 2008
TATTAGGGACTTATTTTACAGCCCCTTTTTCTATAACTTATTAAATTTTCTAATTCCCCTGCATATTTGCAGAATTTGCAAGTACAGGCTTCTGGAACATGCGAAAGAGTCCAATCTGTTCTAAGGCCTTTGTGATTGCGAAAAAGATCACCGAATCAATTGGCCACATAATCAGGTTCTTCAGCGCACGCGCTGGAAGAATCACCATAAATGCCTGTCCATATAACACATTCAGACAAAGTGTTGTCAGAATCACGTTACAGACCAGCATAACTACAAATTTAGCTGCCAGCACACGCCAGATCGTAAGCTTTTTCTTATAAAAAAAGCATCCATACAGGATTCCGGCCAGTATAACAACCAGCGTCAGCTGTGGACAAAATGGTCCGGTTGGCTTCATCATATACTTGATAATATCCAACGCACCATGGAAAATTCCTCCAACCACCGGTCCAAACAGATAATCAATGATACCATTTGGAATACTGGAAAAACCAATCCGAATAAACTGCCCATATTCAATGGAGAAAAATCCTAGAATGACAGCAACTGCAGCAAGCATTGCCATGGTAGTGATGGTTCTTACCGCTTTTAATTCACGGAAAGAATCGGTGAACAAAGTAACGAATTTTTTCATTAAAAAATTACCTCCTTTGCAGACCTCACCGAACTACAACAGGAGATAATTAATATCTTCGGATGCAGCGGGATGCGACTCATGTACCGCAAGATTTTCTTTTCGTCCGGGTGACAACTCCCTGTTCATCCGGCACTTAACGCACATGTGTCTACTCTGCTTTAAACTATTAAATTGCAACGAGCTAAGTATAACACAATGAAAAAGAAATGCAACTATTTTTTTCATTTTATGGCATTTTTATAGCAAAACGCCATCTGTCACACGTTTTTACGTGGAACAGATGGCGTCCGTTGCCTGTTATTTTATTCTTTTCAGGTTCCCATACTTGCAAACAGGGCAGCTATCTCATCCGGGCTTAATGCCTTATTCGGATCAGCCGGTTCTTCCGGCTGAAGCGGTGCTTCTTTTACGGCTTCCGGCTCTTCAATCGGCTCCGGAATATCCTCCGGTTCCACAGTTTCCTCGGCAGGTTCCTCAACTTTATCCGCATTGTTATCGTTGCCCATATTCGCAAACAGCGCAGCTATCTCATCCGGGCTCATGGAACGGTTTGGATCTGACAGATCCGGCATCGGTGGAAGTTCTTCCTCCGGCAGGTTCTCATCATCCGCTTCATCAACAATCGCTTCCTCCGGAATCGGGTCCGGTTCTACCAGTTCCTCTGCTTCCTCAATGGATTCTTCCGGGTCCGGCGGGATAATCTCATCCGCTGCCATGACTGGAGGCTCTTCCTCCGGCTCAAAACTCTCTTCTTCCGGTATATCCGGCAGAATCTCCGGTTCCATATCTTCTTCCGGCTCCAGCGAAATCTCCGGTTCCAGACTCTCCTCCAGATCCGGCAAAATTTCCGGTTCCGGGTTTTCTTCCAGATCCGGCGAAATCTCCGGTTCCGGCTCCATACTTTCTTCCGGCTCTGGTGAGATCTCCGGCTCTACCGGTGTTTCTTCCACATGATTCTGCGGTGCCGGCTGTGGCTCTACAGGTGTTGCCACAGGTACAGAAACCTGCGGCTGGGAAACAACCACTTTCTGACTGTTCATAATGGTCTGATTCAGGCGCAGTTCCATATCTTTCATTGCAATAATGATTTCCTGCAGCTTTGCGGCTATCTCTTTATCCTGTGAATGTTCCTGTTCTTTTCCATCCTTCTGCACCGAAGAAATTTCATCCTTACAGACTGAAAGAATCTCGTCCTTATAAGCACCCGCAACTGTACCGAACCCATCCATTCCTTTCTGGAACGTATCAAACCGGTCCAGCAGCTGTTCGTATGAATTCATCAATGCATCGGTATTCTCATGGGACCGCTTGATAATTACTTTCGCTATTCCCTTCTGTGCATTGACAATTTCCTCTGTCGGAATCTTAGAAGCTTCTTCAATATATGCAAGCTTGACGGATATTTCCTCAAAATATTTTTTCAGCATAAGATACGATGCCTTTTCGGATTTGAAAATGCTCTCATACTGTTCTTCTCTCCGGGTATATTTTGTCTCATATACTGAGATAATCCCGTTTATTGCCACATAAAGGCAAATCAGATCTGCTACAGCCAAAACAGCCAGAACAATAAACATTTTCGGGAAATTGACCATGGCATACAACTCTGCCATAAAAATAAACGCAAACAAAAGTATCCCGAAAATCATCTGCATCCTTGCTTTCGAATCTTTATTCTTCATATGATACCGCTCCTTCCATGAGCCCGCTATTCTAACCACTATGCAAAATAAGCTCTAGTATGTTATATTTTACCATATTGTGTCGATTCTCACAAGGTTTGTTGTATATTTCTGCCTTCTATAATACGTCATTTACAATCTGCTCTGCTGTCAGATGATTCTCTTTTAATACCTCATTTACATCATACCGGTCAAGGAATTCTTTTTTCAATCCGTAATTATAGACTTTCATATCACTGCTTCCATAAAATCTTGCGATTTTTTCTCCGAAACCACCATTCAGGATGCCATCTTCCAGTGTAACTACCGTGTCATGGTCTGCCTTCAGCTTCTCCAGCAGTCCCTTATCCAGTCCGGTAATATAATACGGGTTGATTACCGTTACATGAATACCTTTTTTCTCCAGCATTTCTGCGGTCTGCAGTGCCAGGAAATAAAATGTTCCGAGTCCGATCAGTGCAATTTTGCTTCCCTTCTCCGTTACCTCATAGGTGTTGAGCTGACTCCAGTCTTTTTTGACTTCTCTGCCATCCGAAATCATGTCTCCGCCCGGAAGTTTGATCGCAACCGGCATTTCCTTCTGCTCCACACTCCAGTCAAGCATTGACAGATATTCTTCCTTTGTTGTCGGTGCCAGATAAACCAGTCCCGGAATATTGGAAAGCATCGGAATATCCTGCAGTCCCAGATGGGTAACATCCGTCATGCCAAATACCGATCCCGTATACACAACAATCGTTGCCGGATTCCCGTCAATACACAGATCCTGTGAAATCTGGTCATACGTCCTCTGGATAAAGCTGGAATACACACCGTATACCGGCTTTCCGCCACCTTTGGCAATTCCGGAAGCAAGTGCTACCGCTGTCTCCTCCGCGATTCCCACATCTACAAACTGCCGGCCGGCCTGTTTCCTTTTCTCCTGCGTAAATCCGAGAATCGTCGGGGTTCCGGATGTAATTGCAACAACTGTCGGATCCTTTTTCATCTTTTCAATCAGATATTCACAGGTCACCGAAGAATAATCTTCCACTTCTGGAAAATGGGATTTTCCGGTCTCAATATCAAATGGAAGATGCCAGTGCCATTCTTCCTTATGCTCTTCTGCCGGTTTATAACCTTTTCCCTTTAATGTATTAATGTGGACAACAACCGGTTTCTTACTGTCTTTTACCTGTTTGAAAGCCCCGATCAGCTCCCTTAAGTCATTTCCATGATCCACATAGACATAATCAAGTCCCATGGCTTTAAATAAATTACACTCTGCCTGTCCGTTTGTCTCGCGGAGTAATTTCAGATTTGAATAAAGTCCTCCATGATTTTCTGCAATTGACATATCATTGTCATTTACTACAATGATCATGTTGCTGTCTAATTCTGCCGCAAAATCCATTCCTTCTAAGGCTTCTCCTCCGCTTAAAGAACCGTCTCCGATAATTGCGATCACATTTGCACTTTCCCCACGAAGATCCCTTGCCTTTGCCAGACCGCATGCCAGACTGATGGATGTAGAGGTATGTCCGATCGTAAAATGGTCATGTTCACTTTCCTGCGGACAGCTGTATCCCGTCACGTCGTCGTAATGTTCTTCATATAAATAGGCATCTTTTCGACCGGTCAGCATCTTGTGCGGATAGGTCTGATGGGAAACATCAAATACCATTTTGTCCTTTGGGGACTCAAAAACATAATGCAGTGCAATGATTGCCTCTACCATGCCAAAATTCGGGCCAAAATGCCCGCCGTGAATACTTGCCCTCTTTAATAATGCATGACGCATTTCTTCTGCGAGAGCTGTCATCTCTTCTATATTTAATTTCTTCACATCTTCTGGTCCGTTAATCTTTTCGATATACATATAATAAATTCTCCTTCCGATTTTATCTATCATAATATACCACTTAAAGTTAACTTTAAGTCAAGTATTTTTTATTTAATTTTCAACTTTTTGCTTCAAATCCTCAATTGCCTGAGCCACTATACCTGCGCTCTTAAAAAGATGTAAATAATGTAATGATAAAAGGGGCAAAAGGTATCATTTCCCACTGAAATGCAATTTTTATGTCATTCGCATTTCTTGCGATCCGCTTGTTGTTCCGATATAATTATGCTATGATTGTGCTTTGATTGGAGGAAACCATTTTGAGCGAATATTATAAGTTTTTTCAAAATAAAAAATGTGAATATTTTCCATGCCATAAAGGAATTCCGGAGGCGGACTTTAACTGTCTGTTTTGTTATTGTCCCCTCTATACACTCGGGAAATCCTGTGGTGGAAACTGTGAATATTTAAAAAATGGTATCAAATCCTGCATAAACTGTGGCTTTCCCCATCACCGAAAGAACTATGATAAGGTCACGAACCGCTTTCAGGAAATTGCAGCCGTTATGGCAGCTTCCGATAAGGAGGATGTATCCCATGAAATGTAAACTTACTCCCGGATTATCCTCCGGTGACTGGAACGAATTTTGCAGCCGTTTCCATTTCCCTCCGGATGACCTGCCCCATATTCAGGCAATTTATACGGCACTTCTTCCCCTGGTTGAATCCTATGCGTATTACTCTCTGGATCAGGATTTAGACGGGGTTTCCCTGCCTCACTATGCCTATGGGTTTGTGACGCTTGGAAACGGAGTGGATGAACTGTCGGAATTATATCTGAACCATGAACAGATCCAGGAGGCTTACATTGTGGACTGCATCAGCCTGATGCTTTTGTCAAAGGCTTATGAAGAGTTTGCACATGTGGTAGAACGTCAGAGCCGCCTGTATCTTGCAGAATTATCTTTTCTGGGAGATACCTATTCCCTTGACCTGCTCCCACAGATTTATGGGCGGCTTGCCCCGAATGGCATCCAGCTTACCGAGGGGCAGATGCTCCGGCCGCTTAAGACAGCAACGCTGATCCTGCATCTGGATACAACAACACACGCCAATCTCAAGCAATTGTGTAATACGTGCGCAACCTGCCGGAATTTTTCCTGCCCGTCGAGAAAGGTCACGGCTCCGCATTTGCCGCATACTTATGGGGCCATGCAGATATTCCATACAAAATAATTATTTTTCAATAGAATGATAAGGTTAAATTTGACATCCGGGGTCTCTTCCGGCTGTGTGGAAACCCAGTAAGGATGTTGGATATAATCGCATGATGCAGGTTGTTGCTGTATTTGTAGATTGTTTTCCCTTTATCCGTGGTTCCCATTTTGTCGATCCAGTATGGGTAGTAGTCCAGCTGGTCTTTGGTAGGGGCGGTTATTTTTTATGGTTAGAAAAGATCATTACGATCAGATTGATAATAGCAACAATCAAATTCACCGCCTCCGGTAAAAACAATTCCGGCTGATTTGGAAAATTCCGTAGTGCACATTCACTTTATTTCTTGTGTATTTTTGTGTATTTTAGTTGACTTTTGTGTAATATTGTGTATGATATAATTAAAGGAGGTACATAATGAATCCAAGGCAACAAACGATTAAACAACTCAGTGCTTCCGGTTATGAATTGAAACGCCACGGTGCTAATCACGACATTTACTACAATCCGCAGACACACAGCACCGTACCTGTCAAACGACACGATTTCAATGAAAACGACATGAAGTACATCTTCAAGGAAGCCAATATTAGCAGGATGCATTAAATATGTTTCCTGCTTCCAAATAGGAGGGTTACTATGAAATATATTTATACAGCTTTGTTTACACCTATCGAGGACGGATCTGGATACTACGCAAAAGTCCCTGATCTTCCTGGATGCATCACTACTGGCAATAGTCTTTCTGATGCAATTGACCAAATTACCGATGCAATGAGCGCATGGCTTGTTGTTGCAGAGGATGAAGGCGAACCGATTGCTCCTCCATCACCACAGGAAAAATTAAGTGTTGATGCCGGCACAATCTGTTCCCTGATTTCCGCAGATACCATTGAATATCGTGCCCAGACAGATACTCGCGCCGTTCGAAAAAATGTTTCTCTTCCAAGTTGGATGGTCCGTCTTGCTGACAAGCGCGGAATCAACTGCTCACAAGTCCTTCAGGATGCCTTACGAACACTTCTTGATAACTCCACTATCGCACATACTCATTAACATTATCCCTTAAAAACCAGTTATCTATATGGGTAACTGGTTTTCTCATAAAACAAAAAATGCCCCTCCATCAACCATAACACGGTTATTTACTATCTTGAAATGTGGAGCATCCCTGCCTATAACCATAAATATAAAAACGAGCAGCAAAACCGGATTTACACCAGTCTGCTACTCGTTTGATGATTATAATATTTTCTTATCTTGTGCCATTGCAACCAGTTATCGGACAAATGGCAGGAACGTAATGCTATACTTTATTTTCCAAACCGGCTGATTTCTTTCGCATATGATATTTCCGTTTTTCCTCATACATTTTCTCATCCATATGCATTAAAAAAGTTTCTGCATCATCTTCTGTCCCAAATTCCGTGTATCCCATGGAAACACTTAAATGAAACGGTTCTATCCCGGATTCATTAAACCGGGACAGATTACGGTTAATCTCCTCCATTGTCGCTAAGACACGCTCCGTATCAACACCTGACAGCAGCACAATAAACTCATCTCCCGCATACCGGATTGCCATACCATCATCCGGTATGGATCTGATGAGTATATTTCCCAACGTACAAATAGCCTTATCGCCCGTACTATGACCTAAATTGTCATTAATACACTTGAAATCGTTTACATCCATCATGATTCCATATAAGGATTTATGGCTTGCAATTTTCTTTTCCGCAAGCACCGCATTAAAATATCTCCGGTTGTATAATCCGGAAAGCTCATCCATATACAAACTCTCTGCGTATGACTGCATCTGCACAAATATCAATGCGACCGCAACCAGCACCCATGATGATGTAATTCCATAAAAAAGGAACTGGAGAACTACACCTGCAAAACAAGGACCAACGAAATAGATCACCGGGAAAAAATTCAGGTTAACCCCTTGTTTTTTGGAATGATATACCAGATAGATACTGTAACGATGATTTTTTATGTTTCATCACTTTTCACAGCCTACTGCAACTGTGAAAAACCCACGGCTTACAAAGTTAACGGTCTTTGTATCGGAATCATAATAAGATCCCGGTATCTTAACTGCTGCACTGTATTTATCAATTTTATATGCAAAAATCTTTTTGTCTTTTTCCTTTTTCGAAGCATTATAGGAAACAGCGACCCTGATCCGTCCCTTTTTCAGGACAGACGACTGCTTTTTCTTGATTCCTGTGACGGAAAAATCATAAACCGGACGTTTTCCAATAATTTTCCCTGCCCTGGCAGAAAGATTTTTCTTGTCAGCCTGTTTCATTTTGATAACCACAGCTGTATTCATCTCTTTCTTTAATTCTTTTAATGCCTTCGAATCAAAGGTAAGATTTACATTGCCACCATTGACCTTCAATTCTTTTACATTCTTTTTGACAAGTAAATTTACCGCCTGCTTATCCATTTCAAGATGTAGATTCTTCCAGTTTTTAGCTTTTCCTGTATCAAAAGTTATTTCAACAGACAGGTCTTTTATCCTGCCACCCTGTTCTTTTTCTGCCTTTGTAATTTCTTTTTTCAAAACTGCTGCAATATTCTTCACTTTGACCGTATTATTTTTAACTGCAGTTTTTGCTTTGACATTAATATCCTTAACAGAAACGGACGTATCTGCTGCGGGTGGCGGTGTCACATTCCCCGGTTCTTCTTTTGCATGATCTGGTGCCGGTAATGTGCCGGAATCCGGTGAAACATTGCCAGATGATCCGTCCGTGCTTCCACCGGCATTTTCTCCGGAACCTCCGCCGGAACTGCCTCCGGAACCTCCACCAGAACTTCCGCCAGAACCTCCACTTGAACCGCCTCCGGATATTCCACCGGAACCTCCACTTGAACTGCCTCCGGAACTTCCACCAGAACCGCCCCCGGTCTGGGAATGATCCGCCGTTACACGGACCTTGCAATCTGCCTTACTTCCTGTATAGTTGCCATTCCCATTATAACATGCGGTGAACGTATATGTTTTCGTTTCATTCGGAAGCGTTGCCATCCAGTGATCCGTTCCCTTTTCTTCTAATGTGATCCCGGAAACATCACAGGTTACTTTTATCCCGGCATCTTCCGGAATCCCCTGTCTGCAAAGCTGTAATTCTACTGTCCCCGCACCTTTGACCGTATCGTTTTTTGCAGTCAGCTGCATGCTGGTGGAAGCCTTTTCGATTTCCAGGACAGCCTCCCCGTATGTTGGAATAAAAGATGCCTTTTCCGCTTTAAAATAAATCTTATACTGGCCTGCTTCTGTGTAAAATGGCATCTCCGTTTGTGTATACGATCCGTTTTCTGTCAAACTGTAACGGATTTGTACACCATCTTCCTGTTTGATATCAAATGTATGGGGTTTTCCATCATAAGTTACGCGGACAGGTACGGTTTGTATTTCCGGCATCTCACTGTTTTTCCGGTAATAATAAGTGATCTCCTGGCGATCCTCTGTGATGTTTATTTCTCCCTGATTTGCACTGTTTCCTACACATGTATATCCATATAAATCCGGACTTCTTAACGTATACGCAGAATTCTTTGGTACATATACTGTCGCGGGTGCCGTATCAGGCACTGTTGTTTCGGTCCCGTCTTCGTTTTGCAGCATATAACGAATCGTTACGGTACTCCACGCCTGTCCTGCCGTCTGATTGTCAGCCAGAATTTTCCCAGTGTCCTCATCTATGATCTTTCCTTCCAGTCTGTCCCCGGAAACCAGACCAGTTACCGCAGGAAGTGTGACAGAAAGGGACTCTCTGGCAGCATCCGGATCATACCAGTTACTGTGTGGCGGAACGGTATATGTTTCTTCTTTTTCATATTTGACTGTATGGTCTGCTCCAATAATGCGGAAAGTAATCTTCAAATGCTGTTTGGCATCCACTATATTTTGTACGACTGTACGGAATTCCAGATCCTTTCCATTTGCTTTTGTGATATTTGTCTCATCGATCCGGTATTGGTCACTATCCCTGTCAAGTGTTCCTGTCCTGCTATGCGGAATTGTAATTTCAGGATCGCACACATAAACAGATGCCTGCCTGCTGACATAATCACGGTTATTTAATCTCCGCGCCAGTTCCATTTTGCACACTTCACAGAAAGGATTCCCAAGATCCCGCATCATGCAGACGCGGCTCGGCGCAAATACCGTTTCTGTTCCTGCTGCCGTTATTCCGATTCCACGGAACCCAAGCATCTTATGCCATTTAATCTTATCCGGATCCGATGTGTCGGAAATATTTTCTCCCTGCATCTTTTTATCATATTCATCGCCTAATCTTCCGATGCTGTGGGAAATTTCATGGGTCATGACATCCCCCTGCTCATTCTCACCCGAATTTGCCGAAAAAGAAAAGAGTGCATTGGAAGAAGAACCAATATTCGCAGTCGTATTACAAATGATATGGATGGTTCCAACGGCTGCACCGGTATCCAGATATCTGCTCTCCAGCTCTGCCCTCAGTGCCCTGGCTTTATCTTCCCCGTCCTTTGCAAAATAGCAGGATTTTCCGAATGCCTGCACATGAAAATATGTGTCCGGGTTCGACTCCCCATACATCACGCCCACACCAGTTTCACTGGATACCGTCTGTACTGCATAAATATTGATCCTGTCGGAATACTCTTTATAAGGGGACCACTTTAGCAGCCCCTGTGCTTTTGCCGTTGCATCCTTCAAAAATTGTTCCTGTTGTTCCCGGGTATAGCCCTCACCCATGATAACAATCACAAAATTTTCCTTATCATCACCTGTCTTGTGAATGGCATAAACGGAAGCTGCCGTTGTCTGGTCTGCCGCTGTCTGGTCTGCCATCACAGGATACGGAAACACCAGGGAAAGCAATAATATCAGGCTAAGTATGATTGCCCCAAACCGTTTTCCATCCTTCTTTTTTACATTCGTCATATCATCCTCCGTACTTTACATTACCAGAAATATTGGTGCTTTCCCTCTTCTTCCCACAGACAAACTCCCGGGAAACCATCTGCCGTAAGGCTTCTTAAAGCACGATTACCGCAGCATCAAACCCCTCTACATTTCCATCAAAGGTGTTTTCGGTAAGCAGATTGTACTTCTGCGTGTACTCATTAAATTTTTTTGCACTGCTGCTGCAGTTGAAAATCATGGCAATGGTCTCCTCGCCATTTTTTCTGATCAGGACAATTGTCCCTTCCTCATCTTCTGTGACGCTCCCAGCCAGTTCGCCTTCTACAATGCATGCATGGCTTTTCCGGACCTGAATCAGCCGCTTGTACCATTCATACATCTCTTTGTCCTGGTATTCTTCATCCCAGTACATACCCCGTCTGCAGTCCGGATCGTTTGCTCCCGGCATCGCATACTCATCTCCATAATAAATCATAGGCATTCCTGGCAATAACAACTGAAAAGCGGCTGCCAGATGCTGCTTTTTCTTATTGTTGTTACACAGATGTAAAAATCTTGCGGTATCATGGCTGTCGATCAGATTCCACATAAGGGGATAGCAGTTTTTGTGTAAGCGTCCCTTCAAATATCCAAGATTTTGTACGAACTGGCTGACCGTAATCTTTTCGTCTGCAAGCAGATCGATCAGGTTCAGGTAAAATGGATAATTCATGACCGTATCCCATTCATCCCCCTCAAGGAAATCTCCTGCATAATGCCAGATTTCCCCAATGATCAGCATATCTTTCTTCACAGCCTTTACTGCCTTTCTGAAATTCTTCCAGAAGAAATGGCTGATTTCGTCTCCTACATCCAGTCTCCATCCGTCAATATCGCATTCCTTAATCCAGTAGCATGCAACATCCGTAATGTATTTTTCAACTTCAGGATTTTTCAGGTTTAACTTTGGCATTCCGCCATAATAACCAAAACATTTGAAGTTTGGGATCTCTCCCCATTCGCTTTTAAGTGGGAATCCATCAATAAAATACCAGTCCCGGTATTTGGATTTTTCACCATTTTCCAGGATATCCGCAAACGCAAAAAATTCTCTTCCCGTATGATTGTATACCGCATCCAGGACTACCTTCATACCACGCTCATGCGCTTTTTGTACCAGCTCTTTGAGATCCTCTGTTGTTCCAAAGGACGGGTCTATCTGGTAGTAATCCGTGGTATCATACTTATGGCACGAATTTGATTGAAAGATAGGTGTCATATACAGCACATCGATTCCCAGATTCTGAATATCATCCATATGTTCGATGATTCCCCTGAGATTTCCATGCAGATCATCCATAGGCGTAATCGGTGCTTTATACCACAGTTCTTTGTCTACCGGCTCCGTAGCTGCAAAACGGGATGGGAAAATCTGATACACGACCTTGTTTGCTGCCCACTCCGGCACCTCAAACATCTCTTCCTCCCGGAGGTTCTGCGGACAGTCAAACATTCTGTCCCTGTTTGTAATGCATTCCTTATCAAACTCATAATTTCCATAATATACCTTTTCTCCCTGCGTGTCCGTAAATTCGAAAAAGTAACGCAGACAGATCAAATGCATATTTATCTGTGCTTCATAATAATCATGAAACTGTGAGACAGCAACCTTCTTCATCGGAACTGTCTTTCTGGTATCCTTACGCTCCATAGGTATATACTTGTCCTCATAGTGAAGGATTACCTCCTTCATATCATCCTTTTTTACCTGCACGCGTATCACAAACAAATCCTTATCTATCGCATAGCAGAATCTTTTATCCATATCATGAAAAATTGCTGAATATTCCATAAAATGCCCCTTTACACTTGTTGTTTTCCTGTATTTTAACTTACTTTTTTCAACAATTCTAGCACTATATCCACGATATTTTTAACTTTTTCTACTTTTATGCTTTTTTGCGATGATATTACTATTCATATAATTTAAAATGTGCGTTATCAGTTTAAAACCAATAACGCACATTTCCTCATTGCATCCTTTTCCCACATTTATATATGTCACAAGTCAAATTATAGTTCCTACCTGCGACAACTTTATATGTAAATTCAACATCAATAATTTTTTGCACCGTTTTTAAT
>ULLE01031668.1_pt1 | contig 12371 bp, 10 predicted proteins | sample 1951331 | NCBI WGS metagenome assembly ULLE01 (sample SAMEA4835518, study PRJEB28245) | human gut metagenome | biome: gut microbiome; material: fecal sample | place: Denmark | collected 2008
AAAAACTTGCAAAAACCATAAGAATATGGAATTTAAGGAAATACTCCGGCGCCGGCGCAGCGTCCGCAAATATCTTTCCCGCCCGGTGGAGCGGGAGGTGCTCGATACCGTTCTTCGGGAGGCTCTCGCGGCCCCGTCGTCGCGCAATTCGCATTCGACGCACCTGCGCGTGCTCACCGATCCCGAAACGATCGCCCGCATCGCCCGGATGCGGGATTACGGTTCGGCATTTCTGGAGCATGCCCCTGCGGTCGTACTGGTCGAGGGCGATCGTACGGCGACCGACCTTTGGCGTGAGAACGCGGCGATCACGGCGACGGCCCTGTTGTTCGCGGCCACCGATGCGGGGCTGGCCTCCTGTTGGGTGCATGTGAACGGACGTCCCTGCCTGAAGGATCAGCCCGACGGAGCGCAGGCGGAAGATTATCTGCGGGAGTTCCTTCCCGTCCCGGCGGAGCACGGCATCCTGTGCGCCGTCGCCCTGGGTTACTCCGACTTCGAGCCTGCGGCCCTGCCCCCGTTCGATGCGGGAACGCATATCCACTGGCCGGAAAAGTAGCGGGGTCGAATCGAGTCCGGGGCGGGCGAGTGTCGGGAAGGACCTCGTTCGGTCGTTTTATGTCGCTTGCCGGTGCTTGTATCGGGAACCCGGCGGGATTCGACTTTCTTGGGCTGAATTTATCTTTTTCGCGGCGAAAATCCGGTTCGTCGAATAAAAAAACCGCAACGGAGGGGTTGCGGTTTTTCTGTTTCGGTACGCCTTGTCATTTCTTGTTGAAGAGATTCATCGTCCGTTCGGGGCCGATCGCGGCGAACGAGAGAATCGCGTCGCCGAAGTATTTGAGTCGTTCGGGCATCGCCTTGCGCTCTTCGTCGTTCCAGTGCCCCAGTACGTAGTCCACCTGGTGTCCGCGCGGGAAGTCGCCGCCGATGCCGAAGCGGATGCGGCTGTACTCCTCCGTGCCGAGCAGTTCGGTGATGTTCTTCAGTCCGTTATGCCCGCCGGCGCTCCCCTTCGTGCGCATCCGGAAGGTTCCGAACGGCAGGGCGATGTCATCGACGACGACCAGCAGATTCTCACGAGGAATCTTCTCCGCGTCGAGCCAGTAGCGGACGGCCTTGCCCGAAAGGTTCATGTAGGTCGAGGGCTTGAGCAGCACCAGCGTATGCCCTTTGCTGCGAAGCGTGGCCACGGCGCCGTAGCGGTCGGTGGTAAAAGAGGTGTTGGATGCTTCGGCTAAAGCATCCAACACGTCGAATCCAATGTTGTGCCGGGTATCGGCATATTCGGCGCCGATGTTTCCCAGACCAACGATCAGGTATTTCATAAGGGTAATCCGTTGAGATTACTTCGCAGCCGCAGCGTCGGCACCGCGCGAAGCACGGGTTACGCGCACGGCGCATACGGCCGTCGTTGCCGGGGTGAGGAATTTCACTCCGTCGAAGTTCAGGTCGCCCACGAAGATCGTCTTGCCTACGCCCAGCGGAGTTACGTCGATAACCAGTTCGTCGGGCAGCTTGTCGAGCTGTGCGCTCACGGTCAGCTTGCGGGCCGAGAGAACGAGCTTACCGCCGATCTTCACGCCTTCCGCATTACCGGTCAGACGTACGGGGATCGAAATGGCTACGGGTTTGCCCGGCTGTACGCGATAAAAGTCCATGTGGAGAATCTCCTCGCGGATGGGGTGGAACTGCACGTCGCGGAGTACGGCTTTTTCGGTTTTGCCGTCGATCTCCAGATCTACGATGTAGGAGTTGGGCGTGTAGATCAGGGGTTTGATCTCCCGGGGATCCACCGAGAACGAAACCGTTTCGCCGCCGCCGTAGAGAACGGCCGGAATCTGACCTTCGCGGCGTACCGCCTTTGCTGCTTTCTTGCCGTAGTTTTCACGCTTGACGGCCTTTACTTGGATTGTTTTCATTGTAATTTGTTTTTTGTATGTGTTACCTTGGGCGCTACTCAGTCCGCCTCTCGACGGGCGGACCCCCTAAACGCTTGCGGGGCCAAAGATAAGCATTTATTCCCGGAAAACAAAAAACGGCACCCTGCTTTGCGGGGATTCCGGATTCTGCGGGCGTCGCCGTCCGTGGCGGCGGAGAACGGCGGGCCGCTGCCGGAGTCGGGTTCGCTATGGCTTCAGGACGAGGCCGCCCGCGATCAGCACCCGGTGCAGGACGTTCTTTTCGGGAGCGTATTCCGGGTAATCGGACGGGTGTGCGTCGAGGTGATCCGAGAGGGCGTGCAACAGCGCCGAGAGCCGGTTCCGCAAGGCCCGGTGCGATGCGGCGAGCTGCTGTTGTCCGGCCGGCTGGCAGGCGGAGGATTTGGTGACGGTCGTGCCGCCCGCTCCGCCGTGCAGATCGAGCGCGGGTTGCATGGCGACGCGCACGGCGCAGGCGGCAGCCGGCGCTGCGAACTCTTCGCGCAGGGTCGGGTACTCTCCTTCGGCGAGTTTCTGCCAGAGTGCCGGGCCGGTCACGGGGAGGAGATAGCGGGCTTCCGCCGCCGCGATATCGACGGTGCCGATCGCTTCGGGCGGCAGGTAGCCGCCGTCGGCGAAAGCGAGGTCGATGACCTCGCGCGGGGTTACGAGGGTGGTCATGGTCAGTCGATGCTTCGGAGGTTATACTTGGTGATTTCGGCCAGGAAATGTTGCTGGCGTTCGTCTTCGGGGTCGTAGTCCAGGCCGTCGGCTTTGCGGGCCTCCCAGACTTTCATATAAAGGGGTTTGGAGCGGGTCGGCGGACGATTGACGATTTCGAGCGACGAGGGGTCGGCGCCGAGGATGCGTCCGATGATTTCGCGGATCGGCTCCAGCAGCTCGGCCTGTTCGCCCAGGATGACCGTGTTGAGGGCGATTTCGTATTCGTGCAGGATGCGTTCGGCGCTGAAGCCCGAGGCGTAGTCCAGTCCGCTCAGGGTCCGGAACCACGAATGGGCGACCACGATGTCCGAAGTGGCCTGTTCGTGCAGCGACCGCCAGTCGCCTTCGTTCTGCGAGGCGATGGGGATGAAGCGCGAGTGGTCCTCTGCAGCCCCTTCGCGCAGTACGAACATCACCTGCCCGGGGTTGCCGGCGAATTTCTCCTCGGCCGTGCGCATGATCCGTTCGGCCTGCGCCTCGTCGTCCATCGTGCTGTCGAGCATCATCACGCCCGAGAGTTGGAACGAGTTGTCGAGCCGCGAGATATTCCAGCGGTCGGTCTTGTAGGCGATGGCCGACACGCCGAACCCGGCGATGTAGGGCGGTACGCCGTAGTGCTCGAACATCGGTTCGTAGTCCTTGTAGTGGACGATCGCGCGGAGCGTGCCGTCGTCCTGCCGTTCGAAAAGCGGGTAGAGGGGCAGCGTGCGGGCGTCCGCAGCCGAGAAACGGGACCAGTCGTGGTGGAGCAGGATGTGCCGTGAGTCTTTGGCTACGTGGCAGCGCGAGGCGTCCTGATGGTAGAGGGCCAGGAACGAGTGCTTTTCGTCGGTGACGACTTCCAGGAAGGCGTTGCCGAAGAGCGACTTGTCGAAGGACAGCTTGCTGCATACCTGCCGCAGGGATTCGCCCGATCCATTGACTTGCGCGACGAAGGCGCCCAGCAGGGGGACTTCCGGATCGAACGTGAAGCCTTTGCCGGAGATGTAGTCGGCCTTGTCGTTGATGATGCGGCGGTGCGTGGTCGAGCGGCGCGACATAAGGGCCAGGGCTGTGGGGAAGAGGTTGTCGTCGCCCCAGCGCCAGAATTTGTCGCTTTCGACCCGTGCGGCGCCGAGCGTGAGGTAGGGGTCGTCGCGGCGGACGGCCTTCACCAGCGCCGTTTTCTTGAGTTTCTGTTTCGTGTTCATGGGTATTGGTTTGAAAAACAGAGGCTGCCGGACGGGTTGCCGGACAGCCTCTGTCGGTTATTGTTCCCGGATGGGCGGTGCCGGGGCCGTATCCTCGCCGGCCAGCGTCAGGACGAGGACGGGACGTGCGGCGAATTTCGTTTGGGATTCGTACCGGATCTCCGTGAGCCGCAGGGGTTGCTCGGCTCCGAATTTTTCCGACCTTCCCGCCAGCAGGAAGACGCCCGATGCGGTTTCGATGCGGGCGACCGTGCCTTCGGTCGCGAGCCGTGCGAGCTGTCGTTCGCCGAGGCGGTCCCGGATTTCTTCGGGATCGGCGACCAGCGTGAGCGTATGGCGGAAGCGCGGAGGTCCGTCCGGATTCAGGTTCTCTTCCCGGAACGACGAGGACTGTTCCAGGATCAGCCATTGATCGGCCGATGCCCCCGCTCGCAGCGTCAGCCCTGTGCAGCAGCCGTCGCCGTAGGTGGCCGATACGATGTCGGAGGCCGGGATCAGCCAGACGGCTTCGATGCCTCCCGCAGGCTTTAGGGGCCGGGCGTAGGGAGTGGTTCCGGACATGGTCAGATGCGCGATGCGAATGCGACCAGTCCTTCGTCGAGCACGTCGCAGCCGGCCATGAAGACGGCGCGCTGGCGGTTCTCCATTTCGTCGGGGTTGTACCACATGCGGATTTCGTTGCCGGGGAAGTCGGCCGTATTGACGGCCAGCACCAGGTTGCGGCGGTCGGTCAGGATGCAGAACGACTTGGGTACGGGCGACGAAGAACTCAGTTTGGCCAGGTAGGACGAGATGCGCAGATCCACGACGGGAATGCCGTGATACAGCAGGTTTTGACGGCCGTTGATATAGTCGGTGTAGGCGCCGTCCGTGCTCATGCTGTCGAGGTGCTTCTCGTAGGCGCTGTAAACGTCCGACGAAACGAAGAAGGCCAGTTGCCCCTCGGCTTTGAGGTCTTTCAGGCGTTCGTCCGCATTTTTCCAGAGATCGTCGAACATGGCGACCGAGTTGGCCGGTGTGTTCATGGCGTCCGTTTCGTAATTGTAGGTATAGACCTTGTTGTTGTTCGAGTAGGTGGCGATGGTTTTGAGAAATCCGTCGAAGGTGTTCGCGCCGCTTTCGGCCGACGTGTCGCCCACCCACATCGTCGAGCGGATGCTTTCGGCGATGGCCTGTTTGAAGAGCGTGGTTTCGGCCTCTTCGAGTTCGGTGCCCGTGAGATCCTCCATATTGACCTCGGGACGGTTGGTAATCAGCTCATAGACCAGCGAGAAGTAGTCTGCGGCCGAGTAGCCCAGTTCGGCTTTCACGCGGTTGAGAGGGATGGTTTTCTGGAGTTTTTTCGAGCCGGCGCCGCCGCTCCAGCCTGCCGCGGTGAATTTTTGCAGGATGTCGGTTTTGGGCTCCCACATCTGCACTGTCGTCGGTACGGGCATGTTGTAAAGGACGCGGACGCCCAGGTCGATGGCCGAAGGACCGCTCAGCATCGGGCGGAAAAAGATCGTTTCGAGGTTTTTGCCGGTGTAGGTTTTGGCATTTTCGAGTGCGCTCATGAGATAATTTGATTTTTGGTGATTGAATGGGTTGTTCGAACGAATGGAATCGGTTCGGGTGTAGCGGTTTTGCGGAGGGTATCCGAAGGCGGGGCGCCGGATCCTCGGCGGGCGGGTTTTACCGGATCAGTTGCTTCGCATCTTCGGCATAGGCTCGCTGGTTGGCCGAGGGAGTCGTTTCTCCGATCGACGGATCTTCGCGGGGGAGCGTGCGGGTCGGAGCCGCGAATTGCTGGCCTTCGTGCAGGGCGAGTTCCGAAGTGCGGAGGCCGGACCCTTTTTCCGGGTCGCCGAAATGGAGGATGTTGCGGTCGGGGGGAAGGGCGTCTGCCGGACGGACGAGTCCCAGCTTGCCGAGCAGCTTGCGCCATTGTCCGGCCGGCGTCGCCTGTGCCGCAGGCGTTTTTTCCGTAGCGGCGGGTTCGATGATCCGATCGACGAGTCCGGCGGCGAGTGCCTCCTGCGGAGAGAGCCAGCGGCCGGAGCCGTTGTTTTCGGCCATCAGGAGGGTGAACTCCTCCGGAGTGCGGCCCGAACGGGCGGCATAGACCTCCGCCAGGCGTGCGTCGGTTTTGCGGAGCAGGTCGATGCGGGTCGCAAGTTCCTCGGCATTGCCTTCGGCGGTGCAGATCGAATTGTGGATCAGGTAGAGGGCGTGGGCCGATATTTCGCGGCATCCCTCCGATGCGGCCTGTGCGATGACTGTGGCAGCCGAAGCCGTATAGCCGTAGCAGCGGGTGACGATGTGTCCGTCGAGCGACGAGAGGGCCTCGTAGATCAGCAGGGCGTCGTTTACGTCGCCGCCCGTCGAGCGGATATTGACGACGATTTCCGGAGCGTCGATTTCGCGCAGCCGGTCGAGGCTGTCCCGGAATTTTTCGTAGGTGGCTACGCGCGACGAGGGTTGGTCGAACTGCCACTCCTCGGGGACGCCGATCACCCCTTCGATGTCCACGAAGCAGGTGTCGTTGCGGTTGGTGATTTGAATGTCGGATTGCATGGAAAGTTGTTTTTTGCCGACTCGCTCGCCGGCGTTCGGAATGGGGTTGGCTGTGAGTGGGGGTGTTGCGGTTTCGCGGCGTCCCTGCTCCAGCAGGAGGGTTGGGCGGATTTTCGAGGAGCGCATCCCGTGAGAGAGCGGGGAGTCGTACGGCTGCGGTCCGCGCGGATGAAGGACGGTCGAAGGGCTATCCGTTGGGCAGACGGGTGAAGGTGCAGCGGGTCGAGGCGGCCGAGGGGTCGTAACCCTCGATGCGGCGGAGCGTGCAGCGGACCTCTTCGCCGCCGATGCGGAACAGGAACGTCGAGGCGATGCAGGGGGCGAGGCGCTGTATCTGGAAGAGCCGTTCGATGTCGCACGGTTCGAGCCGCAGGTGGAGCGTGAGGTGCTGGCAGCGTTTCTCCTGTTCGGCTTGGGTGTCGTAGAAGCGGTGCAGTCCCTGTTGTCCGTCCCGGTCTTCGAAACAGAGCGTGAATCCGTTGTCGGGATCGTTGCGGTGGAATGCGGCCAGGGGGTAGCTGTCTCCGGTGGAAGGATAGCCCCAGCGCTCGCCGGCGGGCAGTGGCTGCATGCCGCAGTAGCGGACGATGCGGGGCGTGAAACTGCTCCGGTCGGCGGTGTCCGGGGCGTCGCGGTCGCCGACCCGCAGGACGAGGGCCGAAGGTGCATCCGCATAACATTCCGTTTCGCTGACCGTCGGCGAGAAGAAGGGGTTGGCGAGGTTTCTTTCCCGGTCGATCGCCGCCGCCGAGTCATTGACCAGACGCCACTGGCCGAAGGGCTCTTCCAGGGTCGCGTTCAGCCGGGTCACCGCACCGTCCGCCTCCCGGTACTTGTAGATGCGGACACGTTCCGCATCCTGTGCCGCATCGCCCAGCAGGATCGGCTGCGAGCGGTCGATCCGGGAGCTCCAGTCGAAGGTCTGGCCGAGGCGGTAGAAGTCGTCGGCCGGTTCGACGTAAACCGTGCGGGTTTCCTCGTCGGTGTAAAAGCGCAGATTGAACAGGTGCCGCAGGGCGTCGAGTACGACCCATTTGCGGACGCGGTGCCGGGCGACGTCCTCGAAAGAGATCGGGGTGTTCAGACCGGGTGCGCCGGTGAAGTCGGGGCGCAGGGTGCATTGGCGGCTCAGGGAGAATTTCATCCCCGGTTCCGCACCGTAGAAATAGATGGTCGAGAAGGTTTTGGGCGAGGTCGGCGTGACAGTTACCGGGTTGGTACGGACGGTCATTTCCACTTCGGTCTGTCCGGTTTCTCCGATGTAGCCGTCGTAGAGTGCCCAATCTCCGGTGTAGGTCGTGTAGGTCGTGCTTCCGGCGGCTTTGCAGAGCAGTACCGGGGCCGTGACGGTCGAGCCGGAAGGGGTCGTGACCAGAGCCGACCGCGAATCGAACTCTCCGATTGCGTGCCCGGCCGTGCCGTTGACGGTGCAGGTGAGGCGGTAGGAGTTTCCTTCGGTGTGGTTGAACACGATGGCACGGTACTGGAAGGCGGGTTTGGTCGAGTTTCTGCGGTCGGCGTAGCGGTTTGCGAGGGCGCCCTGTACCTCGGTGCCGTCGCCCAGGTAGAAGGAGTCGATTCCTTTGAGGCGGTTGCGGTCGAGGATGCGGTGGTCGGTGATGTAGCGGATGTGGTATTCGAAGGCTACCGTCACCGAGGTCATGGGCCTGAAGACGATCTCCCCGTCTTCGACGGTGAAGCAGTGGTTGTTCGAAAAGACATCGGTGAGGGTTTCTCCCAGATCGTTTTGGTCGTTCGGATTGACCGTTTCGACGAAATTGCCTACTGAGTTGATCGACTTGTAGGGGTTGGCGTACACACGGCCGTCGCTGTTCGCCGTCGTCGCCGCCGTCGTCGTACGCCGGGCCAGGAAATCCATGTGGTTCCGCAGGGCGTTCGTGTCGCGCGAGGAATAGGCGCCGCTCAGGTAGAGCGAGCGGAAAAATTCGCCGTTCAGAAAATCGCTTTCAAGGGTGTAGCCCGCTTCGGAAAAGAGTGTCTGCACGACGGTTGCAGCCGAAATGAACGGGTGGTAGTCGTCCACGGAGAGGAATCGTTCTACGGGAATCAGTTCGACCGACGACAGTTCGGGGGTGTATTCGTCGCGGCATACCGGGAAGAATTTGACCGGGGTGTTGTTGGTCCAGGTCTGGCGGATCATCGTGGGCGTGAGCCGTCCCGAGAAGGAGATGCCGAGGGTGTTGAACATCTCCGCAGCGGCTTGCCGGGCCCATTCGGAGGTGCCGCTGCGGATCTCTATCAGATACCCCTCCGGGTCGGAGTCGTACGCTGCCGAGAGCAGCCGGACGGAGCCTTGCAGCAGTTTGGCCTCTCCGTCGCTCAAAACGGCCGTGTGCTGCGCGGCATTGAAGCGCTGGCCCGTGTAAGGCTCGGCGGCGAATCCGAAAATGCGGTCGTTGGTCCGGGTTGCCGGCAGCCGCAGTCGGAGGGCGTGCCCTTTGTTTCCGCTTCGCACGTCGGCGAGATCCTGGGCATCGTAGTCGAGGGCGATGCGCTGCGACGGGTCGAGGTCGCAGGGAATTTGGTCGATAGTGAGTTTCATAGGCAGCGGGTTTCTTGTCGGGGACGCAGGCTGATTTCGATACAGCCCAGGGAGCCGTGCCGGCCGATCGTCTGCTCCCGGGTCAGGATGTCCACCTCTTCGTATTTGTCGCCGTCGATCTTCCAGACTTGGGGCGATGCGGCGATTTCGGCCAGCGCTTCGATAACGGCGGCGGGTTCGAAGGCCGAGGCGAGGGTCGTCGTCCGTTCGTCGCGGATACTGATATCTTCGTAGCCCGCGTCGTCGGTGAGTACCTGTTCCTTGCGGATTTTCTGGACGACGCTTTTCACCACCGGAAAAGTGTAGTGTTCGATCGAACCTGCACGGCTTCGCCAGGCGATACGGCATCCTTCGTCGCATTTCGGAACGACCGTGTAGCCGATTTCCGCTACGGTCTGTCCGGCGGTGGCGATCCGGACGGTGATCGTGCCGACCGAGGGCAGAAAACTTCGGGTGTTGAGCCGGAAGAGGGTCAGCTCCTCCCCTCCGATCGCATTGTACGTAAGAGCTTCTGCCGTAATGTCGCTCGTGACCGTTACGGTGTGCTGGCCCGGGATGCAGCAGGTGATTTCGTCGCTTTCGCCATAGGCGATGATGCGGTGCGAAGGCATCGTCGTCAGAATCCGGGACGGTTTCACGGAGTCGTGTGCCGCGACGAAGGTCCGGACTTCGGAGTAGGTCGTTCCGACGGCCAGTTGCACCGAAGCGCTCCGGCTTTCCGAATTGCAGAATCCGGTCATGCCGGACGAGGGGACGAAGCGAATGTTTTTCCGGACCATCGGGGCGATGTTCAGGGTGCCGGTCGGGGTGTTGTAAAACCGTTTGGAGCCGATCCTGGAGCCGTCCCTGGTGCTGAGTATTTCCAGAAACAGTTCCGTTTCCGCCGCGTTGGAGAACGTGTAGGCGAGCGGGCCGAATACGGAGGAAAACATCTCCGGCAGAGAGGTGAATGTCATGTGAAAACGGGTTTGGAAGTGGATGATTGTGTGCGGTCCGAGATACCGTGCGGTCGCCGGTGTCGGGGCTGTGGGCGGAGTCGTGCCCTTCGCTTTTTTTCGAAAGATGCGGAGGCGGCATCGGAAAGGCCGATGGCTGCTGTGCGGGGTGTCCGGGTGCCTAAAAACAGGTGATGACGTCGGCTTTGGCCGTTTGGGAGATTTCTCCGTGCGGGGTGTAGGCTCCCGATCCGGGTTGGACGGTGAGGTTTTCGACGGCTATGACCTTCGGGTCGGTGCTTAACTGGGTGAAGAGATCGAAGAGTTGCAGTTCCGTTTGGCTCCACACCTCGTTGCGCCGTTCGGACGAGAGCTTTGCCCCGGGGTGCAGCAGCCGCAGTTCGACGCTGTAGGTCGCACGTCCGTGCAGACGGCCTTCGACCTCCTTGAGCCGGATGGGTGGAAGCCAGGCTGCGGGCAGCAGGACGATCTCGCGCGGGGTGCGGTCGTCGGTATCGGTGTGGATCGTGTAGCCATACACGCCTGCGAGCTCCCGGATCGCACGGGTGAGATAGGTGCGGTTCATGTTGAAAAAGTTTTGATAAAATGTTTATAGATATTGAAAAGTCTGGATAATTTCCTGACAACAGAATTGTTGCGATTGTTGAAAAGGTCGGAAATATCCTGAGGCCGTCTGTTGAAAAGCGGATTTGTCGGGACAAATATAAACAATCCGAATACCCCTTGTCAAGAGATTCGACCCGGAATAATTTCGATCTGCGGCAAATAAAGTCGGCGGATAATTTGTTCGGACTGGGGTTCAATCTGTTGCGGTGACGGTCGCAGCGGTCTAATTTGGCCTTGAAAATTGGATATTTGAAATATAATAGCTACTTTTGCTCCGTAATATCTTCGTGAAGCCGGAGTCTTCCGGCCGAAAAGTGGAAAATATCCGTATCTTCCACGGCGGCGAAGAGCGAAGTTCAACGAAAAATTCAACGATATGGATGATGGTGTCGGTTCCAAGCATAGCGGCAGTGTCGTATCTCAATACGATACCATTCATCTACGGTATCCGTCACGAAGGTAACTTTCGTGCCGATCTGTTGTTGTCCCCTCCTTCCGAGTGTACGAAAAACTACGTCGAAGGGCGTGCCGATCTGGCGCTGCTTCCGGCTGCCGCCGTTCCCTCGCTCAAATCGACGGAGGTGATTACCGAGTATTGCATCGGAGCTGTCGGCCCCGTGCGAACCGTCGTGCTGTTGAGCGACGGCCCGGTTTCCGAGGTTCGGCGCGTCTTTCTCGATCCCCACTCCCAGACCTCCGTGCAACTGGTCGGTTATCTGGCCGCCCATCGTTGGAAAATCGCTCCCGAATGGTACTCTCTGGATGACTACGAACAGCTTCGTCATGCGCAGGAGGGGGACGCTTTCCTGTTGATCGGGGACAAGGTGTTCGATCACGAGGAGAAGTTCCGCTATAAATACGATTTGGCTGCCGAATGGCAGGCCGCGACCAAACTGCCCTTTGCCTTTGCCGTCTGGGTGGCTCGCAAGGGAACGCCCTACGAAGTCATCGAATCGCTGCAGCATGCCCTCACGTTCGGTTTGGAACATACCTACGAAGCGATCCTCGAAGCGGGATTCGACAAAAAGCCGTACGATGCCTATGAATATTTGACGCGTAATATCGACTATATCTTCGATAATCAGAAGCGCCGGGCCCTTCAGAAGTTCTGGGATTCGGGACTCAAGGTGTCGCCCCGTGTAAATCCCGGCTGAAGGGAGTAGGCAGGGCTCATGCCGCCGGGCGGCCCCCTGTCTTGACCAGTTCACGCAGAAAGCAACCCGGGGAACCGGATTAATACAGGGTGCTTTATGATTACGATTTACCTCAAGCAATACAACAAGATCATCCGAAACGCCGATACCGGGCTCTTCGAGGAGTTGGGTTACGACGATATCTTGTGGATCGATATGCTGCAACCCACGATCAAGGAGCAGAAAGCGGTCGAGAATTTCATGGAGATCAACCTCCAGACCAAGCAGCAGGTCGAAGAGATCGAATCGACCTCGAAATATTCCGAAACCGAGAATGCGATCATTTCGAACGCCAACTTTTTCGTGCCGACGGGCGAGAGTTTCGTCATCGAACCCGTGTCGTTCATCATTTCGAACGAAGGTGTGCTGGTTTCGGTGCGCCAGGCCGAGTCGCGGACGTTTCAGGAGACGGAGAAGCGGCTCCAGATCAACTACCGCAACTATCCAACGGGCTATCATATTTTTATCACGTTGCTCGAAGTGCGGATCGACTACGATGCCGACATGGTCGAGCTGATCGCCCGTCAGGTGTCGTCGTTGAGCCGCAATATCAATGGCGAGGATTCGATCGACAAGGAGGTGCTGCGTCGCATCAATACCTTGCAGGAGAGTACGATGTTGCTGCGGGAGAACATCTTCGACCGCCAGCGCGTGCTGTCGGGCAT